>JGI25913J50563_1000031_pt1 | contig 21489 bp, 14 predicted proteins | sample LauGreSp1BDMLBSN_2_FD_50563 | JGI IMG/M metagenome (IMG submission 50563)
AAGGCGCCAAAGCCAGCGTCACAGAAGAGGCCAAGCCCACCTCTCAGGCCAGCCCCCAGTTGTTTGACTTGACCTCTTTGCAGCGCGAAGCCAACGGTAAATTCGGCTTCTCTGCCAAAACCACCTTGTCGCTGGCGCAGTCTTTGTACGAGCGCCACAAGGCCCTTACCTACCCGCGTACCGATTCGCGTGCATTGCCCGAAGATTATTTGCCGGTGGCCAAGGACACCTTCAACATGTTGGCCGACAGCGGCATGAAGCATTTGGCACCGCATGCCCTCACGGCGCTCAACAACGGCTATATCAAGCCCTCTAAGCGTATTTTTGACAATGCCAAGGTCAGCGATCACTTTGCGATCATTCCTACCTTGCAGGCCCCTTCTGGCTTGTCTGATGCGGAGCAAAAGTTGTATGACCTGGTGGTGCGCCGCTTCATGGCGGTGTTTTTCCCAAGCGCCGAGTACATGGTGACCACGCGCATCAGCACGGCGGCAGGACACAGTTTCAAAACCGAAGGCAAGGTCTTGGTCAAGCCCGGTTGGTTGGCCATTTACGGCAAAGAAGCGGCCGATGAGGTGGACGATGCCAAAGAAGGTGACAAAGGACAAAATTTGGTGGCCGTGGCGCCAGGTGAGCAAGTGGGTGTGGGCTCCGTTGAAAGCAAGCCCCTCAAAACACGTCCGCCGGCCCGCTATTCAGAAGCCACCTTGCTGGGCGCCATGGAAGGTGCAGGCAAGATGGTTGACGACGACGAGTTGCGCGAAGCCATGCAAGAAAAAGGTTTGGGTACACCTGCTACACGTGCGGCCATCATTGAGGGATTGATCAATGAAAAATACATTTTGCGCGATGGTCGCGAAATGATTCCAACCGCCAAAGCGTTCCAGTTGATGACCTTGTTGCGTGGCCTGGGCGTGGAAGAGTTGTCCAAGCCAGAGCTCACGGGGGAGTGGGAATACAAGCTGTCGCAAATGGAGCAAGGCAAACTCAGCCGCGAAGACTTCATGCAGCAGATTGCCAACATGACCGAGCACATCGTCAAAAAGGCCAAAGAGTACGACCGCGACACCATACCCGGTGACTACGCCACCTTGAGCACACCCTGCCCCACTTGCGGCGGCATCGTGAGAGAAAACTATCGTCGGTATGCCTGTGTTGGTAAAGATGCTGCGTCAGATGACACGGCTGCTGCCGGTTGTGGTTTCTCATTCGGCAAAACACCTGCAGGCCGAACTTTTGAACAAGCTGAAGTTGAGCAATTCTTGCGCGACAAAAAGATTGGACCTTTAGAAGGCTTCCGCTCCAAGGCGGGCTGGCCATTCACCTCTGAAATTGCACTGAAGTACAACGAAGAAGAGAAAAACTGGAAGCTCGAGTTTGACTTTGGCAACGACAAAAACAGCGAAGAGACCGGCGAAATTGTCGACTTCACAGGCAGCGAATCTTTGGGCGCATGTCCCAAATGCGGCGGTGCTGTGTATGAGCATGGAAGCAATTACATTTGCGAAAAAGCCGTGCCCACAGAAGGTCAACCCACACCCACGTGTAATTTCAAGAGCGGCAAAATTGTGTTGCAGCAAGTAGTGGAGCGCGAGCAAATTGCCAAATTGCTGAGCGACGGCAAAACCGATTTGCTAGAAAAGTTTGTGAGCAATCGAACGCGCCGCGCCTTCAAGGCTTTCTTGTCGTGGAATGCCGAAGAAGACAAAGTGGTGTTTGAGTTTGAGCCCCGCAAGAGCAAGTTTCCGCCGCGCAAAACACCAGCGAAATATGGAGCTGGCGCTAAAACAGCGGCTGGAAAAACGGCAAGTAAGGCCGCAGCTAAAACCACCAAAGCTCCTGCCAAAAAAGCAGCCGCCAAGAAAACGGCTGCAGCCAAAACACCACGCAAAGCGGCAGTCGGCAACCTTACGCCCAGCGCCGATTTGGCCGCAGTGATTGGTACCGACAAAGTGGCGCGCACAGAAGTGGTGAAGAAGTTATGGGACTACATCAAGGCGCAAGGCTTGCAAGACCCTACCAACAAACGCGCCATCAATGCCGATGCCAAACTCAAACCTGTGTTTGGCAAAGACCAAATCACGATGTTTGAATTGGCGGGGTTAATTGGCAAGCACCTGAGTTGAGTCTTTGCATCGAGTGACAACGGCGCAATTTTTTATCAGTCAAAAAAAAGCCCAGCCAGAAATGGTTGGGCTTTTTGCATTCACGCCTTGAACGTGAANTTGGGGCCAAGCAAATTACTTAGAAATNACGCGAACCATTTCCAAGCACTTGTTGGAGTAGCCCCACTCGTTGTCATACCAGCTGACAATTTTCACGAAGGTGCTGTCCAAGGCCAAACCTGCGTCGGCATCAAACACGCTGGTGCAAGGCTCGCCGCGGAAATCGGAGGCCACCACTTTGTCTTCGGTGTAACCCAAAACGCCTTTCAAGGCGCCTTGTGATTGGGCTTTCATCTCTGCGCAAATTTCTGCGTAGGTGGCCTCAGAGTTCAACTCAACCGTGAGGTCAACCACGGACACATCGGATGTGGGCACGCGGAAAGACATGCCCGTGAGTTTTTTGTTCAAGGCAGGAATGACCACGCCCACAGCCTTGGCAGCACCTGTGCTGGAAGGAATGATGTTTTCCAAAATACCGCGGCCGCCGCGCCAGTCTTTGTTGCTAGGACTGTCCACTGTTTTTTGCGTGGCGGTGGCCGCGTGAACGGTGGTCATCAAACCGCGCTTGATGCCCCACTTGTCATTCAACACTTTGGCCACAGGTGCCAAGCAGTTGGTGGTGCAAGAAGCGTTGGACACAATGGCTTGACCGGCATACGTGGCGTGGTTCACGCCAAACACGAACATGGGTGTGTCGTCTTTAGAGGGTGCAGACATGAGCACTTTTTTAGCGCCAGCAGCCAAGTGTTTCTCGGCAGAAGCTTTGTCCAAGAACAAGCCAGTAGCTTCGATCACGATATCGGCGCCCACTTCGTTCCACTTGAGGGCAGAAGGATCGCGCTCTTGGGTCAAACGAATTTTGCGGCCATTCACGATCAGGTGATTGCCTTCCACAGACACCTCGCCTTTGAAGCGGCCGTGCACACTGTCGTACTTGAGCATGTAGGCCAGGTAGTCGGGCTCGAGCAAGTCGTTGATGCCCACCACTTCGATGTCAGAAAAATTTTGAACAGCGGCGCGAAACACCATGCGGCCGATGCGGCCGAAACCGTTGATACCTATTTTGATCGCCATGATCTATTTCCTTTAATGTTAATTTTGAATTTTTTCAAGTGCAGCGCGAAGTGAAGATTTATTTCTTCTGCAAAGCCGCTTGCACGGTCTCGGCCACGTTTTCTGCCGTGAAGCCAAAGTGTTTGAAGAGCACAGGTGCAGGTGCAGACTCGCCGTATGTGTCGATGCCCACCACGGCAGCAACACCATATTTCCACCAACCATCGGTACTGCCCATCTCAACCGCCACACGTGGCAAGCCGGCTGGCAAGACTTCAGATTTGTAACTGCTGGTTTGACGATCGAAGGTGGTGGTGCTGGGCATGGACACCACACGCACGCCAATTTTCTTCGCGGCCAACAACTCTTGTGCCTTCAAAGCCAATTGCACTTCAGAGCCTGTGGCAATGATCACGGCTTTCGTCTTCTTAATGCCCACGCGTGAAGGCTCAGCCAATACATAAGCACCGCGGCTAATCTCGCCCAAATCTGACTTGGGAGAGTAAGGCAGGTTTTGTCGAGACAACAGCAGGGCTGTGGGGCGGTCTTTGTTTTCCAAAGCCACGGCCCATGCCACAGTAGTTTCTGCAGTATCGGCAGGACGCCACACATCAAGGCCAGGAATCAAACGCAAGCTGGCCGCGTGCTCAACGGACTGGTGTGTCGGGCCGTCTTCACCCAAACCAATAGAGTCGTGCGTGAAAACATGGATCACGCGTTGCTTCATGAGCGCTGCCATGCGGATGGCATTGCGCGAGTAATCGCTGAAGGTGAGAAAGGTGCCGCCGTAAGGGATGAAGCCGCCGTGCAAAGTGACACCATTCATGATGGCCGCCATGCCAAATTCGCGCACACCGTAGTTGATGTGACGGCCTATTTGGCCTTTGTCGTTCTTCACCACATCGCCTGCCAAGTTGATGCGCAATGCGGGCGTGGAAGATGTGTTGGTCAGGTTAGACCCTGTGAGGTCAGCAGAGCCGCCCAGCATTTCAGGCAAGGCGGCGGTGAATGCTTCTAATGCCAATTGGCTGGCTTTGCGGCTCGCCACTGTTTCGGCTTTGGTATGCGCAGCAATGACGGCGTCTACCGCGGTTTGTGCAAAGTTCTTGGGCAACTCGCCTTTCATACGGCGCACAAATTCATTGGCCAAGGTGGGGTGAGCTGCTTTGTAGGCGGCAAACGCTTTGTTCCACTCGGCTTCGCGTGCAGCACCACTTTGCTTGGCATCCCAGCTGGCGTAAACATCTTTCGGAATTACGAAGGGCTCGTGCGCCCAACCCAATGCTTCGCGCGTGAGTTTGATTTCTTCGGCACCCAAAGGTTCGCCGTGTGCTTTGGATGTGTTGGCGCGGTTGGGGCTGCCTTTGCCNATAGCCGTTTTGCAAACAATGAGTGTGGGTTTGTCTGAGCTGTTCTTGGCATCTGCAATGGCTTTGGACACAGCCGCAGCATTGTGGCCATCAACAGCATCGATCACGTTCCAACCGTAAGCGGCAAAACGTTGCGGCGTGTTGTCAATGAACCATGGGGCCACTTGGCCGTCAATTGAAATGCCGTTATCGTCGTACATCGCGATCAGTTTGTTGAGCTTCCAAGCGCCAGCCAATGCGCATGCTTCGTGGCTGATGCCTTCCATCAAGCAACCATCGCCCATGAACACGTAAGTATGGTGATCAACGATGCTGTGTCCAACTTGATTGAATTCTGCGGCCAATAATTTTTCAGCCAAGGCCATGCCCACCGCATTGGTGATGCCTTGTCCCAAAGGACCTGTGGTGGTTTCTACACCGGGGGTGATGCCCACTTCGGGGTGACCGGCGGTTTTGCTGTGCAACTGGCGGAAGTTTTTCAACTCAGTCATGGGCAATGGATAGCCTGTGAGGTGCAACAATGCATAGATGATCATNGAGCCATGACCATTGGACAAAACAAAGCGATCGCGGTTGGCCCAATGCGGGTTTTTGGGGTTGTGTTGCAAATGCTCGCCCCACAAAGCCACGGCCATGTCGGCCATGCCCATCGGCGCGCCTGGGTGACCCGAGTTGGCTTGTTGAACAGCGTCCATGGCCAGGGCACGAATTGCATTGGCCATTTGTTGAGCTGCGGGTTGGGTGATTGCCATGGGGGCTCCAAATAAAAGGTCGGGTGAAATTGACAAAGAAATCGACAACTAAGCCCGATATTTTACTGCCCATGAGCTTGCGCAAGCCGCACAGCATGGCAACATAGCGGGATGCGTTTGAACACCATGGATTCAAGTTTAGAAACCGATGCACCAAAGCTTTGGGTGGGCGCCTCGCCTGAGGGCTTGGCCAGCGCCATGGTTTTGGCTGCCGGTCGCGGTGAGCGCATGCGCCCCTTAACCGATACCACGCCCAAACCCATGCTTGAGGTGCACGGAAAACCATTGATGCAATGGCACATGGAGGCTTTGGCCAAGGCTGGCCACCCTGATCAATTGATCAACACCGCATGGCTAGGACCCCAAATTGAGGCGTACTTTGGATTGAATCCCAATTTGCCAAATGGCGGCAGGGTGCGTTTGCGCTATTCGCATGAGGGCAAAGAGTTTGGCTACGCCCTCGAAACGGCTGGAGGCATCGTGCGGGCGTTGCCCTTCTTGGCGCCTGTTTTTTGGGTGGTGGCTGGCGACATTTACGCGCCCCAATTTGATTTCGCTCCCGCCATTGCAAAAGAGTTTATGCGCAGTGACAAATTGGCCCACTTATGGCTGGTCCCCAATCCCGCCCACAATCCAAAGGGTGATTTTGGCTTGTCCTCTGAGGGCTTGGCGTTGAACTTACCCAAACCGGCCACGTTGTTTACCTTCAGCACATTGGCTTTGTACAAAAAAGAGTTCTTCGCCACCGCTTTGACGGGCTTGCCAGAAGGCAATCCGCAAGGCAAGTCTGCACCTTTAGCCCCCTTGTTGCGCGCCGCCATGGACCGCGGTATGGTGAGCGCCAGCCTTTACACAGGCGCTTGGACGGACGTGGGTACCCCTGAGCGTTTAAGGGACTTGAACCAATCACCAGCAACGCCTTAAACTCTTTGTACACATTCAGAAAAAACCCAATAAAATGACCATTGATTCAAATTTGTACGCCAAGCGCCGTGCTCAATTGGCCGCCAAAATGGCAGCGCAAGCCCCCAACAGCATTGCCATTATTCCCACCGCGCCAGAACGTCAACGCAATCGCGACAGTGACTTCTTGTTCAGACATGACAGCTATTTTTATTACTTAACCGGCTTTACCGAACCCAATGCTTGGTTGGTCTTAACTTCAGATGGCCAGGCCACTTTGTTTTGTCAGCCCAAAGATTTAGAGCGCGAAATTTGGGATGGTGTTCGCGTCGGGCCAGAAGCTGCGCCTTCTCAATTGGGCGTTCACAACGCCTGGTCGGTGTCGGCCCTTGATGCCAAATTGCCTGCCCTGCTTGAAAACAAGTCGGTTGTTTGGTACCCCTTTGCAACGCACAAAGACTTGTCTGCGCGCATTGAAACAGGCCTCAATGCCGTTCGCTCGCGCGTGCGCTACGGCGCATTGTGCCCAGAGCAGCAACGCGATGTGTGCGGCATTTTGGATGAAATGCGATTGGTCAAAGACGCACATGAACTGGACATCATGCGCCGCGCATCTCAAATCAGTGCGGGCGCTCACATTCGTGCAATGAAAAGATCTGCAAGCATGTTGAGAGCAGGGCAAGACGTCCGTGAATACCATTTGGACGCCGAACTGCTTCATGAATTTCGCCAACACGGCTCCCAATATCCGGCTTATGGCTCTATTGTGGCCGGCGGTGCCAATGCATGTGTGCTGCACTACCGCGCCGATGCCGCGCCTATTTTGAGTGGCGATTTGGTTTTGATCGATGCCGGCTGTGAACTTGATGGCTATGCCAGCGACATCACACGCACGTTTCCCGCTAANGGCAAATTCAGCTCGGCACAACGCGAACTTTATGACTTGGTCCTGGCNTCGCAAGAGGCTGCCATTGCAGCCACGCATGAAGGCGCACGTTTTGTAGATCCGCACGAAGCAACGGTCAAGGTGTTGGCGCAAGGCATGCTCGATGTCGGTCTTTTAGATGCCAACAAAGTGGGCAATGTGCAAGATGTGATTGCCAATCGAAGCTATTTCCAGTTTTACATGCACCGAACCGGTCATTGGCTTGGCATGGATGTGCATGACTGCGGCAGTTATGTCGAACCATCAGAAGTGGGCACCTTCAGTGAGCGCAAAGACCCCTTAAGCGGAGAACTCATCAAGGACCGCCCAAGCCGCATTTTGCGACCTGGCATGGTCTTGACCATTGAGCCGGGCATTTATGTCAGACCCGCCCCAGGGGTGCCCGAGCGTTTCCACAACATTGGTATTCGAATTGAAGACGATGCGGTCGTGACCGCAAATGGTTGCGAGTTGATCACGCGCGGCGTGCCTGTGAAAGCCGACGAAATTGAAGCAATCATGCGCGATTGATCGCTCACCTTAGCGCACCTCAGTTGTGCGCCAAAGTTAAAACACTGCAGACTTTGCCTGCAGTTTTCCACAAACTGACCCTTGACTTGGGGGGTCTAGAATCAGACGTAGCAGACCGCCATTCCCTTCAATCAGTGAAGCCGGCGTTTATTGCCCAAAAGGAGACCGAAAATGACCCAAGACAATGCCGAAGAGCGCCGCGCTCAGTTGCGCCGCGCCGCCCTCGAATATCACGAATTCCCCACCCCCGGCAAAATCTCCATTGCGGCCACCAAGCAATTGGTCAATCAGCACGACTTGGCTTTGGCCTACTCGCCAGGTGTGGCAGCGCCTTGCGAAGAAATTGTCAAAGACCCCAACGCAGCATTCAAATACACCAGTCGTGGCAATTTGGTTGGGGTGATCACCAACGGAACCGCCGTACTGGGTTTGGGTGACATTGGCCCCTTGGCCGGTAAACCCGTCATGGAGGGCAAGGCGGTTCTTTTCAAAAAATTCTCTGGCATTGATGTGTTTGACATCGAAATCAATGAAAAAGACCCGGAGAAGCTGGTCGAGATCATTGCCGCGCTAGAGCCCACATTTGGCGGCATCAACTTAGAAGACATCAAGGCGCCAGATTGTTTTTATGTAGAGCGCAAATTGCGCGAACGCATGAAAATTCCAGTCTTTCACGATGATCAGCACGGCACGGCCATCACCGTAGGCGCCGCCATTTTGAACGGCTTGAAGGTGGTGGGCAAAGATGTCAGCAAAGTGAAATTGGTCACGTCAGGCGCGGGCGCGGCAGCTTTGGCCTGCCTAGGCTTGTTGGTCAAACTGGGCATCCCAAGAGAAAATATTTGGGTCACCGACTTAGCAGGCTTGGTTTACGAAGGCCGCACCGAGTTGATGGACGAAGACAAAATTCAGTTTTCGCAAAAAACATCGCAACGCACATTGGCCGAGGCCATTGAGGGCGCCGATGTGTTCTTGGGCTTGTCCGCTGGCGGTGTGTTGAAACAAGACATGGTGAAAAAAATGGCGGCCAAGCCTTTGATTTTTGCTTTGGCCAACCCCAACCCCGAAATCTTGCCTGAAGAGGTCAAAGCGGTTCGCGATGACGCCATCATGGCCACGGGGCGAACCGACTACCCCAACCAAGTCAACAACGTTTTGTGCTTCCCCTACATTTTTCGAGGTGCCTTGGACAGTGGTGCCACCACCATCACGCAAGAGATGGAAATTGCCGCGGTGTATGCCATTGCCGAATTGGCGCAGGCAGAACAAAGTGAAGTAGTGGCCGCCGCTTATTCCGGCGAGCCCTTGGTTTTTGGCCCTGAGTATTTAATTCCCAAGCCATTCGATCCGCGTTTGATGATCAAAATTGCACCGGCGGTTGCGCAAGCGGCGGCTGACAGCGGCGTGGCGCTGAGGCCGATCGCTGACATGGAAGCCTATCGCGAGCGTCTTCAAAATTTTGTGTATGCGTCCGGCACCACCATGAAGCCTATCTTCACGGCGGCCAAGCGAGGCTTGAAAAAACGCGTGGCCTACAGCGAGGGCGAAGAAGAGCGCGTTTTGCGTGCCGCGCAAATTGTGAGCGACGAAGGCTTGGCTCGCCCCACCCTGATTGGCCGCCCAGCAGTCATTGCTGAAAGAGTTGAAAAATTTGGTTTGCGATTGAAAGAGGGCCTCGATTACGAGGTTGTCAATGTAGAGGATGACCACCGCTACCGTGACTTTTGGCAAACCTACCATCGCATGCAAGAGCGCAAGGGCATTACGGTTCAAATGGCCAAGATAGAAATGCGTCGACGTTTGTCCTTGATTGGAACGATGTTGTTGCACAAGGGTGATGTCGATGGCCTCATTTGTGGCACTTGGGGCACCAATGCCACCCACCTGCCCTACGTGGAACAAGTGATCGGCAAGCGCCCTGGCGTCAATACCTTTGCTTGCATGAACGGTTTGTTGCTACCCACTCGACAAGTTTTTTTGGTCGATACGCATGTCAATTACGACCCGACGGCAGAGCAGTTGGCAGAAATCACGGTCATGGCCGCCCACGAAATGAAGCGATTTGGTATTCGTCCGAAGGTTGCTTTGTTGTCGCACTCAAACTTTGGTACCTCCAATGAGCCGAGCGCTGTGAAAATGCGCGACACCTTGGCCTTGCTGCAGAAAAACGCACCATGGTTGGAAGTGGACGGCGAAATGCATGGTGACATTGCCTTGGATGGTGACGCACGCGCCCTGCTAATGCCCAATAGCACTTTGCAGGGCGATGCCAACCTCTTGGTCTGCCCCAATATTGATGCGGCCAATATTTCCTACAACCTCTTGAAAACAGCTGCTGGCGGCAATATTGCCATTGGCCCCGTTCTTCTGGGCGCAGCCAAACCGGTCCACATCTTGACGCCCAGCGCCACGGTGCGCCGCATCGTGAATATGACAGCCCTGACGGTAGCGGACGCTAACGCCGTTCGATAGCCCCCTTCTGGTAATTTCCCTTTATTGGGGAAAGTACTTGCATTTTTTAGCGCGTTGCGGCAAAATTGCGGCTTCGAATTTTCGGGTTTACCCGAGAGTTTTGAAGGTTTAAAGTGGGTGTGCGGCACCGTGTCACAGGAATGAAATGCGCTCTAAAACGCTTAATTTTTCTGCGCTAGCCGTCTGTTTGGGCCTCTTGTTTGCGCCTTGCACAATTTTGGTGCAAGCCAAATCGGTTGCCGAATCAGTTGTTGTTGCCCCCATTGCTTTACAGGACTTGCCCAAAGAAGGCCAAGAGACCTATCTACTCATCCGTCAGGGTGGGCCGTTTCGGTACGAAAAAGATGGTGTTGTTTTTGGCAATCGAGAGCGGCTCTTGCCTCAAGCAAAGCGTGGTTTTTACCGCGAATACACCGTCAAAACTCCAGGTGAAAAGAGCCGTGGCGCCCGTCGAATTGTGTGTGGAGGGGAAGAACCTCGCGTGCCAAAACATTGTTTTTACACGCAAGACCACTACAGCAGTTTTAGGGAAATTGTGAACGTGCCGTGAAAGCGGTCTTTGCGACTGTTTGGCCACTGTTTGAAGTAATTCTAAAGATGAGTGCTTGCAAGCGAGTACTCGGTATATGTCAATCAAAAGCCCAAAAGGCTGGTTTTAAAAATTAGAGAGTGAGAACGGCGATGGACAAGCCAATTCGACAGGACCAAGAAACACCTTTGAAGGGTGTGCGGGCAAACATTGTCCAGTCGATTCGTGCATTTCGCGTCAGCGACCTGCAAGAAGCGGCAGATGGTTTGGGACAACACTTTTTGTATGCCAATTTGTCGAAGGCACAAAGCAAACAAGATGTGCTCGATTTGATCGCAGCACAGTTCACCTTGCCTTCGCACTTTGGCAAGAACTTTGATGCCTTGTATGACAGCATGACCGACCCGCTGCACAAGTCTGGCCCACAGCCTGGCTTTATCGTGGTCTTGGAGCACATTCCTGCCAATTTAAAGTTTGACAAAGAAGCCCGCGAACAGCTGCTCGATATTTTCCGCGACACGGCCGATTATTGGGGCGACCGCAAAGTGCCTTTCCGTTGCTTCTATTCTTTCTCTGTGGCACGCGCTGCTACTGCAGGTGCCGAGAAACTGGCGGATGCTGCTCCCGAGTTGGATGCTGATGGTGTTGAAATGCTGGTTGAAGAAGGCGAAAAAATGCCGACCGATAAGTTGGTCGATGTTTCACCATTGGCGCTTCGCATGAGCAGTCCCTTCAATGCTGGCTATTGGCTCGCAGCTGCCTAATCAGTGATTCAAGGCCATGGCCAGCTGAAGATATTCCTCAACTGGAACTTCTTCAGCACGGCGTTGCACATCAAAAGGGCCCGCAAAATTTCGCTCTGTTAACCAAGCACCTAGGGTGTGCCTTAGCAGTTTGCGCCGTTGGCTGAAAGCCACTTGAACCATCTTTTCCAAAAGCTTCACATCGATGTTGGCTGGCGCACTGCGCGGCACCATGCGCACAACTGCGCTGTCAACGCGCGGCGGTGGATCAAAGCTTTCAGGTGGCACAAAGAGCACATTTTCCATCTCATAACGCCACTGCAACATGACAGACAANCGGCCATAGTCTGACGTTGCAGGAGAGGCNACCATGCGGTCAACCACTTCCTTTTGCAGCATAAAGTGTTGATCTTCGATGGCGCTGACATGCGCTAGCAAGTGAAACAAAATAGGCGTAGAAATGTTGTAAGGCAAGTTGCCCACGACCCTCAGTTTGTGACCGGCCGCCAGTGCCGTGAAGTCAACGCGCAAGACATCCGACTCCACCACGGTGAGTTGTTTGTGAAGTCGAAGGCGCATGGCCAAGTCACGGTCTAACTCAATGACAGTCAGATGCCCCAAGCGCTCAACCAAGGGTTGCGTGAGGGCCGCCAAGCCAGGGCCAATTTCAACCATGGCTTGCCCGGCTTGTGGATGAATTGCATTCACGATGGCATCAATGATGCCGCCGTCAGATAAAAAGTGTTGGCCGAAACGTTTGCGTGGAATGTGCTTCATTGGGGAGGGTCGCGCAATTCAACATAAGCGCGACCGCGTAATTCCTCAACCCATGCTGAATAAAGTTCTTCAATTTTCTTTTCGCGCAGTTGTGTGCGAATCATTTCACGTTGTTCACGAACCGACAATGGCACCTCGCGACGCTCCATGACCTGAATGAGGTGCGCGCCAAACCGAGAAATCAAGGGATCAGAAATTTGTCCAGGTTGCAGGCGCGCCATGACCTCTTCAAACTCTGGGACAAACTGACCAGGGCTTGCCCAGCCTAAATCACCGCCTGCTGAAGCGCTGCCGTCTTGCGAGAACTGCCGAGCCAAATCGGCAAAATCTGTTCCAGTTTGCACCCTTTGCTTGTAAGTGACCAAGCGATTGCGCGCGGCGGCTTCGGACAATTCGCTGCCAGTACGCAGCAAAATGTGGCGAGCACGCGTTTGTAAAATCAAAGTGCTGCTCATCTCACTTTGCTTTTTGTCCAGCACCTTCAAGATATGAAAACCAGCGCCAGAGCGAACAGGGTCCGAGACCTCGCCTTTGTTGAGATTTTGCGTACTGTCAATAAAAAGAGTGGGGTAGCGGTCGGCGGTGCGTAAACCCATTTCGCCACCATTGGCGCCTTTGTCAGGGGCTTGGGAGAAGGCTTTTGCCAATGCTGCAAAGTTCTCGCCACTTTTGGCGCGTTGCACAATTTGTTGTGCTTTGATTTTTAATTCAGCGGCCTCTTGTTCAGAACTATTCTCTGGCACGGCAATCAAAATCATGGCCAGGTTGATATCCACTGGACTGCTGGCCACAGGCTTGCCTGCTTGCTGACTTTGAAGGTACTGCGCGATATCGGTGTCGGAAATACGGGCTCTGTTGTCAACGTCCCGTTCACGCAAACGGCTGATCATCAATTGGTTTCGCAATTGCTCGCGAAATGCAGAGACGCTTAAGCCCTCCGAAACAAGTCGTTTGTACAGCTCTTCTTTGGAGACTTGATTTTGACGTGCGATGTTGAGCTCTGTTTGATCGATCTCTGTGTCATCAATGCGAATACCATTGTCGCGAGCTTGTTGCAATTGGGTTTTCTCATTGATCAATTGATCAAGGGCCTGCTGCGTCAAAACTTGTGCGCTGGGTACGGCGACACCGGGCTGCAATTGCTTTTCTAAACGCAGCTTTAGATTTTTAACCTCGTTGTTGGTGATGGGCTCTGAATTCACAACGGCAACAATGTAGTCAACGGGACGTGATTTCAAATTGCTCTGGGCCTGCGCCAGGCCCGGTCCAATGAGCGCCCCTGCAAAGCTTGCAATCATGCCGATGGTCAATGGAAAAAATTTAGTCATATGTCGTGAATCTGGTGGTGGGCGCTAAATCTTCGCGGAGGTATTGGTAACGAGGGATATTGTCGCGCAATGTTTTCAAAGGACTAGAGCCAACACGGGCCAATCCCACAAATTCAAGCTGAAAAAGAATCCGACTGCGTGAGGTGCTTGTCGTGCTTTGAAGGCGCTCATAAACCACGCGACCTAGCCAGCAACCTGAGTCGTATTCAAACCCTAGCAAGGTGTCGACCATTTTGCGATCCTTCAAGCTGAAGTTCATGCGTCCAACGCTGTACCAGCGATCGGCGCCCAAGCCTTGGCCAGGACCCATGACCTGTTGGTTGCCCGTGGCCTCGTCATGCTTGGCAAAGGAAAAGTCACGCAAAGGCCATTGCCAGCCCACGTCAATTTGCTCGCTTTGATCGCGCGCCAAGCGGTAGGCGGTATTCAAAACACGGTACGGTGTCGGATTGAACCGGGTACTTAGCGTGGTCCGNGATGTGCGGTGGGTTTGTGCATCAAATTGCAAGCTTGAGTCGAAGGTCCAGCGGTTGTCCCAGCGGACACCCGCACCCAGCAAAATATCGCTGTAGCCAGAGGACACAGGCAATTCGCCTGGCAACCTGACCAATTGATCAGAGAATCGATAGCGCTGTGCAAATCCAAAGCGCGCCAGCTCTGCGCCCGTGTTGCTGTCAAAAAACCGGCTGTTCACGCCCAAAGTCACCAAGTTGTTGTCTGCTAGGCGGTCTTGCCCCACATACGGATTTTCGGAGTAGATCGTGGTGAGGTTGAAGTCTGTTGCGCCACTGTCGTAACTGGGCAGTTGACTTTGATCTTTGTAAGGTGTTCTGACAAAAAAGGCCCGAGGCTCCAGAGTTTGTCTTAAGCCTCGACCCAAAATTGAAGCGTCTCGCTCATAGACAAGGCCCGTGTCCAAGCTGAAAGTCGGCAGCAAGCGGTTGGCTTCCAATTGACCGTTAGCAAGCGCTGAGTCCAACTGGTAGCGTGTGGCGTGAAGCTGTATTTTTGGAATCACAAAGCCCCATGGTTTGAGCCACGGCCGGCTGATTTGGGCGGCTGCAAAGCTGCGCTGACCATTGCGCAAAATAGAACTTGTGCCGCCGGGTATTCGGCTGTAGTCGGCCTCAAAGCGGGTGGTGTCGGCCGTGACGCCCACATCAAAACCGTTGAGATCCCATGTGTTGTAGCGAGCCACTATTTGAGGCGATCGATCGTAAGGCGGCGTGATGGGTGAACTGATGTCTTGTAAAGTTTGAAATTTCAAAACCTGGGTCATCATGGAGAGATCACCTTGCGCCCAATGCAGACTACCAGAGGCAGGCAGCAGACGTTGTGACAGCGACAAGCCGGCCCGTGGGAAATCCCGCCAGTAGTTGTCGTCGCTGACGCGGTTCAAATTCAAATTCAAACCTAAGCGGCCTAAGGTGCTGCTGCCGGTTTCAATGCCGCCGGTATGCTGAGTCGAAAGACCCCAGCGAGATTGCTGGCGCAGGGTGTCGTTGGGCATCAGGTTGAAACGTGTCTGACCTTGGCTGTCAGGCTCTAGGTAGCGAAATTCAGAATCAAAAGCGACGCCGCGCTTGCTCATGAAAGTCGTTGTCAGTGTGGCATCGCGATTGGGCGCAATGTTCCAATAATAAGGNGAAGAAATCTCAANGCCGCTGACGGTATCNATGCCAACCAGTGGCGACAGCAAGCCCGACTGTCTGGTGCTNTTGAGCGGAAAAGTGAGTGAGGGCGCAGCCAAGATCGGCACATCTTTGAAGCGAAGTTGCAAGTCCTTGGCNTGAATGGTGTCGTTTTCTTCATTCACTTGAAGGCTGGCCGCTTTGAGCACCCATTCAGGCAGCCAGCTAGGGCCTGGCAAGCGNGCGCAGGTGGTGTAGGTCGCATTGCGAATGATGGCGCGCTGCTGATCGATGAACTCAATTTCAGAAGCCTTGCCATGGCCGCCACCTTTGAGCAAGGTGTAGTCAGCTTGCGAAAATTTGCCTTGAAAGGCGTCCGCCTGCAAGATCAAGGAGCTGCCTTGAAATGTATTCCCATCTCGATTGATTTTGACACCGCCGGTGGCTTTCAAGGTGTCTTGAGACTGATCGTATTCAATGCGCTGAGCCTTCACAGTCAAGCCTTGTTTGCGCAGCAAAGCATCGCCTTCGATGACCATGTCCAGGTCGGGCCGGGCATCAATGCGCTTGCCCGAAATAAACAAGGGCGATTGCTTGCGCTCGACTTCAGAAATCTTTTCTTCTAGGTGAGTGCTGCTTCGAAGAATGACGCCAGGGATGGCGGCAGGCAGACTGAGCGCTGAAGGCCCTTTGGCGGGACCCGCAACTTGGCCCCAGACCGGCGCGAGCCCAAGTAACATACCAGCCAAANGCAGGGCTTGTAGGTGCTTGAGCGTCTGAAATGAGGGGCNTGTCTTCAAAGGGCTATCGTCCAGGTTGACGGGTGTTTGTAGAATGGATTATCCATGAGTGCCGCCCAACATGACCCAAGAACGCGGCCCGGTGGCATGGCTTGACTTATACAACTGGAATGAGAACTTGAATTCTGATCAAATTTCGACGTCGAATGTGACTTGGGCCGAACCGCAGCGCCAATTGGCGTGCATTTCATGGCTAGANGCTTTGGCGCAAACCCATGGCCTTGTGCNATCCAGTTTAAGANTTGCATCTGCCGATGCCAGCTTCAGGCGTTATTTGCGCGTTGACACGCAGGCGGGCGCCAGCCTGATTGTGATGGACGCACCGCCCGACAAAGAAAATTGTGAACCCTTTGTCAAAGTTGCCAAACTCATGCAGTCGGCAGGACTCAAAGCCCCCGAAGTTTTGGCATGGCACGAAGCACAAGGCTTCATGCTGCTCACAGATTTGGGCGACCAGACCATGATGTCCGCCATTGACGTCAAAAACCCGCAAGCCAANCATGCGCTTTACATGCAGGCTGTCGATGCCTTGATAGCGTGGCAGCTGTCTTCTAAAGCGGGTGTCTTGCCGCCCTACGATNANGCTTTGCTGAACCGAGAGCTGAGCTTGTTTCCAGACTGGTACCTTGCGCAGCATCGTCAAATTGATNTNCAAGGCAAAATGAGNAACACGCTAGACAGCACCTTCAAAATGCTGGTGACGCGCAATCTGGCCAGCCCTTCGGTGTTTGTCCATCGTGATTTCATGCCGCGCAATTTGATGATGCCCACGGGCAGTGATGTCGCTTTAGGCGTGTTGGATTTTCAAGATGCGGTGTATGGCCCTGTCACCTATGACGTGGCCAGTTTGATGCGCGATGCATTTCTGACTTGGGAAGAAGATTTTGTGCTCGATGTCACCATTCGCTATTGGGAAAAAGCGCGCAAGGCAGGGCTGCTCGACTTTGAAGATTGGCACCAAGATTTTGGTGTTTTCTACCGCGCCGTAGAGTGGATGGGCTTGCAGCGCCATCTGAAAGTGGCTGGCATTTTTGCGCGCCTGACTTTGCGCGATGGCAAAGAAAAATACTTGGCCGATGCACCTCGTTTTATCGCCTACATTCGCTCAACAGCCGCCCGGTACATTGAACTCAGACCCCTGCTACGCTTGATCGAAGAAGTAGAAGGCAAAGACGGTGTGACGGGTTTTGCGTTTGGCCGTATGTAAGTGCTGAAAGTCAAACATTGATGTCAAACCTGCCACGCTTTCATTGCCCAACGGCGCTCATCCCAGGTGACGCCTTGAATCTGCCATCAGGTACTGCAAGGCATGTGCAAGTTCTGAGGCTTCAGCCCAACGACCAAATCACCCTTTTCAATGGTCAAGGCGGTGAGTTCAAAGCCGTGGTCACGCACATGGGCCGCAGTGATGTGTCGGTGCGCGTGGGTGAGCAAAACCACATTGAGCGTGAGTTGAACATGGGCGTCCATTTATGGTCTGGCATCACGGCCAATGAGCGCATGGACTGGTTGCTTGAAAAAGCCACTGAGTTGGGCGCCGCCACGCTGTTGCCCATCACGGCCGAGCGCAGTGTCTTGAAACTCAAGGGTGAACGCGCAGATAAAAAATTAGCCCATTGGCAAGCCATTGCGGTGGCCTCAAGTGAGCAGTGTGGTCGTAACCGAGTTTTGCAAGTGGCCACGCCGGTTAATCTTTCGCAGGCCATTGCGCAGTTATCAGGCGCACCCTCGCAAGCCGCAAGGTGGGTCTTGTCGTTGGCGCCCGGCACTCGATCGCTTCAAGACATGATACAAGCGCTCAAAACCGCCAAAGGCCAGGGTGAGGCCAAGCGGGACGAGGTTATTTTGCTTAGCGGGCCAGAAGGGGGTTTGAGTCCCACAGAGGAAGCGCAGGCCATTGCAGCAGGGTTTGTCCCTGTGAGCTTAGGCCATCGGGTTTTGCGTGCTGAAACAGCGCCTGTCGCCGTTTTGTCTGCACTGAGTTGTTGGGATTAGATACACTCCGGTGTATGAACCCCAATCTTTTTTTGTTGGCCTTGTGCCAAGGACTGTTTCTCACCAACAACGTCACCTTCATTGCAATCAATGGCCTTGTCGGCCTAAGCCTTGCGCCCGAGGGATGGATGGCCACGCTGCCGGTCATGGGTTATGTGGTGGGCGGCGCGTTGTCGACAGGCTTGGTGGCCAAGTCCCAATCCAAGTGGGGCCGCAGAGTTTCTTTTCAGCTGGGTTTGTTGGTGGGCTTGTTGTCGGCCATCCTGTGTGCCTATGCGGCGCACACTCACAATTTTGAGCTGTTGGTTTTGGCAACGGTGGTGGCCGGTTATTACAGCGCCAATGGCCAACTTTACCGATTTGCCGCCGCCGAATTGGCAGAAGCTTCCTTTCGAGAAAAGGCGGTTTCATGGGTCATGGCGGGTGGCTTGATTGGTGCCATCGTGGGCCCCAATTTGGCCTCTCAAAGCAAAGGCTGGTTTGAAACGCCTTTTATGGGCGCCTATGTGGCCCTCACAGCCGTAGCGGTGCTGGGCATGGTGCTGATGCACTTTGTGAAGTTTCCGCCTGTGGTTGAGAAAGTCAAAGGCAGCTCAGAAGGTCGCCCCTTGAGCGAGATCATGAAACAACCGGTTTTCATTGTGGCTGCAGCTGCAGCCGCGCTCAGTTATGGCGTGATGAATTTGTTGATGGCTGCAACACCCCTGGCCATGCAGGTGTGCGGCTATCCGTTCAGTGATGCCGCATTGGTTTTGGAGTGGCATGTCATTGGCATGTTTGCGCCTGGTTTTTTCACAGGTCACCTGATTAAGAAATTTGGCGTCCTGCAAATCATGGCGGTGGGCGTGCTGTTGAACTTTGTCTGCATTGGCATAGCGCTTTCTGGCACGGAGCTGCATCAATTTGTGTTGGCTTTGTTTGTCCTGGGTGTCGGTTGGAACTTTGTTTTCACAGGCAGCACCACGCTGGCCATGACAGCTTGGCGACCTGAAGAGAAAGACCGTGGTCAAGCGGCCATCAACTTCTGTGTCTTTGCCACCATGGCCGTTACCTCTTTTGCCTCTGGCGCACTGGTGACCACACAAGGCTGGACGTGGTTGAACTATGGCTCAGTGGTGCCTGTAGCACTCACGGCTCTGGCCTTGATGTGGCTGGTCTGGATTCGCAAAAACCAGACCGCTGCGTAAAAAAATCAGGGCAGCGATGCCATGACTTCAGCTACCGAGGCGGTGAGTTTTTTGGCATAAGGCACATGCAAAAATTCATTGGGGCCGTGCGCATTGCTTTTCGGGCCCAACACACCACACACCATCATTTGTGCTTTTGGAAAGCCTTGGCTCAACATGCTCATGAGAGGAATGGTGCCGCCCTGACCGATGTAGCCCACCGATGCACCAAAGTGCGATTGACTGGCACGTTGCAGGGCACTTTCAAACCACGGTGTGCTGCTCGGTGCGTTCCAACCGGTCGCGCCGCCGTTGGATTCAAAAGTCACTCGCGCTTGGTAAGGCGCGTTGTCTTCTAACACAGCTTTCATTTTGGCAACGGCGGATGCTGCATCGACCAAAGGCGGCAAGCGCAAGCTCAGTTTGAAGGCCGTGTAAGGCCGCAGCACATTGCCTGCGTTTTCTAATGTGGGAAAACCTTCGGCACCGGTGACACTCAGTGTGGGTGTCCATGTGCGATTGAGCAAAGCCTGCAAAGGGTCGGTGGTGGTGGGCAATGCAAACATGGTGGAGCCGCCGCAATCGTAGTGCGCCCAAGGAAAACGTTTGTAAACCTCTTCACCCAAAATACCCGCGGTGGCTTTGGCTTGTGCCAATCGATCGGCAGGCACTTCGCAGTGAAAGCTGTCAGGCAAAAGTCGACCCGACTTGCTGTCTTCTAAACGGTCTAGCACCTGGCGCATGATGCGAAAGCTGGAGGGTACCAAGCCTGATGCATCACCTGAGTGAATGCCTTCCGTCAAAATTTCAACCTTCAAAGTGCCACTGGCCATGCCGCGCAAACTGGTGGTAAGCCACAGCTGATCGTAGTTGCCTGCGCCACTGTCTAAGCAAATGACCAAGCCCACATCGCCCAGGCGCGGGCGCAGTGCATCGATGTAGGGCAACAGATCGTAGGAGCCCGACTCTTCACACGTTTCAATCAAGCCCACAATGCGGGGGTGTGGTGTATTTTGATTCTTCAAGGCCTGAACAGCAGCGATGCTGGCATAAGCGGCATAACCGTCGTCTGCACCGCCGCGGCCATAGAGCTTGCCGTTTTCGTATTTGGGCGTCCAGGGGCCTAAGTCATTTCGCCAGCCGCTGAACTCGGGTTGTTTGTCTAAGTGGCCATACATCAACACCGTTTGACCAGAGCCTTCAGACGCAGCACGCGTGGCGGGAACGTCAAAAAACAAAACAGGTGTGCGACCCGGCAAGCGCAAAATTTCCAATGTGAGACCGGCCACTTTTTGCGCTTCAATCCACTCGGCCGTTTGGCGCAGTACGGTGTCGAGGTAACCATTGGCTTCCCAGTTGCTGTCAAAGGACGGTGACTTGGCGGGAATTTCAATGTAGCTTGTAAGCTCTTTCAAAATGCTGCTGTCCCACGATTGGGTGACATCTCGCAAAGCTGTTTCAGCGTTCAAAAGGTGCGCAGGAAGTTCTTTGTGAATGGGTGCGTTCATGATGCTCTCCAAAAATTCAGTTTGATTTCAACCAAGACAAGCCGCGAGAAGTGCCACCCGAGGTGGTGTCTGCAGGAACGTACTCACAACCGATCCAACCTTGCCAGCCCCATTGTGCAGACAGTCGATCGATCAAGTCAAATAAATAAGGCCAATTCAATTCACCCGTGCCGGGTTCGTGACGAAGTGGCACATCGGCAATTTGAAGGTGGCCTACTTTGCCTGTGGGAAAGTAGCGCTCCAATTTGGTGGTGACATCGCCTTCCACAATTTGGCAGTGGAACAAATCCATTTGCACTTTCAAATTAGGCTCGTTCACTTGTGCCAATATTTCGTGAGCATGGTCTTGGCGGTTGACAAAAAACCCTGGAATACCGCGCAAGTTAATGGGCTCAAGCAAGACATCGAGGCCTTGAGCGCGCACTTCTTGGCACGCCCACTTTAAATTGGCTACCAAGGTGGCTTGGGCTTGATCGCGTGAAACACCAGCAGGCAACACTCCCGCCATCGAGTGAATGCGAGGACAGCCCAAAATTTCTGCATAGCGCATGGCGCGCTTGACGCCCGCTTTGTATTCGGCCTCGCGGCCCGGAGAGCAAGCTGTTCCGCGATCGCCCTTTTCCCAAGCGCTTAAGGTGCTTGCATCATCAATGCCGCCGGGGGGCATATTGAACAAAACCTGCTGAAGGCCGTTGCCTTTGAGACGAGCGGCCAATTCTTCGGCGGCATAAGCGTAAGGAAATAAATACTCAACGGCTTTGAAGCCATCTTTGGCCGCAGCTTCAAAGCGGTCTAAGAAATCCATGTCGGGGTACATCATGGAAAGATTGGCAGCGAATTG
>JGI25913J50563_1000035_pt1 | contig 21104 bp, 20 predicted proteins | sample LauGreSp1BDMLBSN_2_FD_50563 | JGI IMG/M metagenome (IMG submission 50563)
CAAAATGCAATACTTTCTTTTTTTCTTTTGAAGTAAANAAATCGGTTTCATTTTGCAAATACAACCATAATAAACGGTGTCTTTCTAGCGAAAGGGTACTTGGGGAAAGCACGTTGTTGCGTTGGTTTCCGTAGCCATAAGGCAAAAACATACTAAAACTTTTTCCGTCAATTGGATCGGTAAACCGACTTCCTTTTAAAAGAAATGCTAAAATTGGTCGCACCACTATGCTCAACCGAATTAGTATTGGCCTCGGAATGGTATTTAATATGAATTTGAATATTTTTTTCATTTAATTTCGCAAAGATTCACAAAGGAGACACTAAGTCTCACGAAGGAGTATTAATAAATCGTTTAATATCTTAATGGTTGTTTTTTTGTGAAATAATTATCCAACCAACGGTTGTCTCCTAAACTCATCTTCCTCATTACTCACAATACCCAAAGCATCATAAACATATTTAAAAGTAGATAGAATTTCTGGTTTACCATCAATTAAGGCTACGTCGTGCTCAAAATGCGCGCTAGGTTTGCCATCGGCAGTTAGAATTGTCCAGCCATCTTTTAGTTGTTTCACGTTCTTGGTGCCTAGATTAATCATAGGCTCAATTGCAACTACCATTCCTTCAATAAACATTTTGCCTCGACCACGTTTTCCGTAATTTGGCATTTCGGGATCCTCGTGCATTTTTTTTCCTAATCCGTGACCCACTAGTTCGCGAACAACTCCGTAGCCATGACTTTCACAATATTTCTGAATGGCACTTCCTACATCTTCCACACGATTCCCAATTCGGAATTCCCGTATACCCACATAAAGACTTTCTTTAGTAACCTGAAGCAATTTTTTTACCTCTGGAGCAACTTCACCAATTTCAAAACTATAAGCATGGTCGCCATAAAATCCGTTTTTCAAAGCACCACAATCTACCGAAATTACATCGCCTTCTTCTAGCGGTTTGCTATTCGGAATCCCATGAACTACTTGTGTATTCGGACTCACACATAAAGTATTTGGAAAGCCATAAAGCCCTAAAAATCCCGGTACTGCTCCGTGATCTCTAATGCATTCTTCGGCTAATTTATCTAAATATAAAGTAGTCACACCCGGCTTAATAACTTTTGCTATTTCTCCTAATGTTTTAGAAACAATCAGTGCACTTTCACGCATTAATTCTATTTCTTCTCTTGTTTTTGGAATAATCATTGTCTTTATTTGAGAGCGCAAAAATAGTGAAAAGTGTTCAGTATATGACCTTACTTTATAGAAAATTTACAACTCTAGTAATTGTATTCCAACAGTGTTATTGGAATTTGGAATTTTAAATTTTGGAATTTTATTCAAGTATGAGTTTTGTCATATTTTTACTAATAACTAGCAATTAACTTTGTACAAAATTTATTAGGTATGAGTAAATATGTAACAGCAGCAGATGCTGTAAAAGTCGTAAAATCTGGGGATAGAGTTTATCTTCAGGCTGCCGCAGCAGCACCCACTATATTAGCCAATGCATTAACCGAAAGAGCCACCGAATTGCGTAATGTGGAAATCTGCCACCTCCATGTAGAAGGCGAAGCACGATACGCCAATCCCGCTTTGGCCGAAAGTTTTCATGTGAATTCTTTTTTCATTGGAGCCAATGTGCGCCATACACTAAAAGCAGGAAACGGTTCGTATACACCGGTTTTCTTAAGTGAATTACCGCATTTATTTCGTAAAAATGTATTGCCAATTGATGTTGCTTTCATTCATGTTTCACCACCCGATCGTCACGGATATTGTTCTCTTGGAGTTTCTGTAGAAGCTACCGTTGCAGCTATAGAAAATGCTAAAATTGTAGTGGCACAAGTAAATCCCCAAATGCCAAGAACCTTTGGAGACGGTATTTTACACGTAGATGAAATTGATTATTTGGTAGATGTAAATATGCCAATTTATGGTCACGAACCCGAACCATTTACTGCCGAAGAAGAAAAAATAGGAGCCTATATTGCTTCCTTAATTGATGATAGAAGCACCCTTCAAATGGGGATTGGATCCATTCCGAATGCGGCTTTAAGTAAATTAACCAACCATAAAGATTTAGGCTTACACACCGAAATGTTTTCCGATGGTGTGATTGATTTAATCGAAAAAGACGTCATCAATTGCAACTATAAAGGCACTTTAAGAGGCAGAGTATTAGCCACTTTTTTGATGGGATCCAAACGATTATACGATTTTGTTAGCGACAATCCGTTTATAGAAATGAAAGAATCTTCAATGGTAAACGACACCGCCCGAATTCGTAAAAACCCAAAAATGGTTGCTATAAATTCAGCTATAGAAGTCGATCTTACTGGTCAAGTTTGTGCCGATTCTATCGGGCCACAAATGTATTCTGGTGTTGGTGGTCAAATGGATTTTATTCGCGGTGCGTCTTTAAGTCCGGGCGGAAAAGCTATTATTGCCTTGCCATCTACCACCAAAAAAGGCGTTAGCCGTATCGTTCCGTTCTTGAAACAAGGCGCTGGTGTCGTTACCACTAGAGCCCATATTCATTACGTTATCACCGAGTATGGAATAGCCGATTTATACGGAAAAACCTTACGCCAACGTGCCACCGAGTTGGTTCAAATTTCCCATCCCGACCATCGAGAAAGCATTGATAGAGAATACTACGAATTATTTAATAAAATGTAGGTTCTCAATTCCCCTCCTTTGGAGAGGTGTCCAAAGGACGGGTGGTAAAAAGCATCCAACAATAAAAATAATATTTTTTTGTCAGAAGCGAAAGGCTTGCGCATTTTAGTAAAGGCATTTCCCGCTATACATTACAATAAAATAGGTCCCGAAACAATCGGGACCTATTTTATTTTCATTTCTATCGGGGCTAGACAGGTTTTGTCTTTTGTAAAATCACTAGTCTACAACAACGAATGTCTGGTCATTACTTCTGGTTTTGGAATTCCCATTAATTCTAAAATAGTAGGAGCAATATCCCCAAGAACACCGTCGTGAATGGTTTTTAATTCTTTATCTACCAAAATAATTGGAACTGGGTTGGTAGTATGAGCCGTATTAGGTGAACCATCCGGGTTGATCATTGTTTCGCAATTTCCGTGGTCGGCAATGATTATCGTGGTATAATTGTTTTCAAGAGCCGCCTCAATGACTTCTTTTACACAAGCATCTACCGCTTCGCAAGCTTTTATAGCAGCTGCCATTACACCAGTGTGTCCCACCATATCGCCATTGGCAAAATTAAGGCATACAAAATCTACTTCCCCTTTTTTAAGTTCGGGAATTAAAGCGTCTTTCAATTCAAAAGCACTCATTTCGGGTTGTAAATCGTAGGTGGCAACTTTTGGAGAATTTCTTAAAATTCTAGTTTCTCCTACAAACGGAATCTCTCTTCCGCCAGAAAAGAAAAACGTAACGTGTGGGTATTTTTCGGTTTCGGCAATACGAATTTGAGTTTTCCCAGCTTTTTCTAAAATCTCACCTAACGTTTCGGTAAGGTTGTCTTTATCGTAAATTACATGAACGTTTTGGTACGTATCATCATAATTAGTCATGGTAACATAATACAAATTCATTTTATGCATATTGAACTCGTGTAGGTCTTTTTGCGAAAGCACTTCCGTCAATTCACGACCTCTATCGGTTCTGAAATTAAAGAAAATAACTACATCGTCTTCTTCAATTTTTGCTAATGGAGTATCATTGGCATCCACCATAACAATTGGTTGCAAGAATTCGTCGGTTATATTTTCGGCATAACTATTTAGGATGCTTTCTACTGCATTTGTTGAATGAGCACCTTCGTTTTCTACTAATACATCGTACGCCAATTTTACTCGTTCCCAACGTTTATCGCGATCCATAGCATAATAACGACCAATTATGGTTGCAATTTTTGCATTAGAATCTTTCATGTGGTTTTCCAAATTGGCAATATCCAAAGCAGCTGATTTTGGGTCTACATCGCGTCCATCTGTAAAAGCATGTACGAATACTTTTTGCAAACCAAAGTCTTTAGCAGCATCCAACAAACCATATAAATGCGAAGTATGTGAATGTACTCCACCATTTGAAACTAATCCTAAAAAATGTACTTTTTTATTATGGTCTTTGGCATATTGAAAAGCATCCAAAAGAGGCTTTTCTTGGTTCATGGTTTTGTTTTGAACCGCCAAATTTATCTTAGCCAAATCTTGGTATACAATTCGTCCGGCACCCAAGTTCATGTGTCCCACTTCCGAATTTCCCATTTGTCCTTCTGGTAATCCAACATTCAAACCGTCGGTTCTAAGTTGGGCGCTAGGGTATTTGGTATATAAACTATTTATAAAAGGAATATTGGCATTATCTATTGCAGATACTTTTGGATCGGGTGATTTACCCCATCCGTCTAGAATCATTAAAATTACTTTCTTGTTCATGAGATTTAAATTTTCACAAAGATAATCATTTGCAAAATCGCATTTAGAAAGAAGCAGGTAATTTTAACTAAAAAACAACGAAATCGTTTTAGTGTTTGTTGTGAATTTATGAAAGTTACTAGTTGGAAAACCAGTGTTTTGCGCTGTTGTAATCAATAAAATACCGAACGCTAATGGAAAGCACATTGTTTAAACTATCGGCTCGAAATAAATTTTTGAAATTTTGCCCATAGTCTTGACTGAAATCTGCCTCTGGATAAAAAGTAGAACTATTTCGGTACAAAATAGATATTTGGCTTCCAGGAGCAAACCACCAAGAATAGGATAAATCGAGATTCCAAGCATTGTAGTAACGGTCTTGGTTAGTAGTATAGTTGCCATTATCGATTAAAGTGCCATTGTCTTGCAAGGTCATGAATTTGTTGTTTAAGGCGTAACTCCAATAATGACGAACCGACAAGTTGAAATTCATAACATTGTTAACAGAAAATTTACCGTCAAGTGAAGTACTATAGGTTGTTCTGTTTCTCCTTGCGAAAATGGTGTTGTCGTTATCGTCAAATGCTACCCATCCTACATTGTTATTTTGGTAGCTATATGAAAAGGCATAACTCAACGAAAATTTATCGCTAAAACGGTATCTTGGCGTTATAGAAGCATTAATATTATATCGGTTTTTTTCATTAATTACAGCAAAAGCTGGGTTAAAATCAATAGCAAATTTTCTATTGTAATTGGTTGAAAGATAAAACCACGGATTTACAAATTCAGGTTGAAGTATGTATTTCATTTCGTAATCGGAACGAGGCTCATAAAAATCAGAAATCTCTATTGGTCTTATATTAAATCCAAATCCATAATAATCATTTTTTTTATTGGTAGTATTCAGGTTCATTGAAACATTAGCATTTTGTAATCTGCCAGTTCTATTATCAAATTCTATATATTCGTTTAAACTCATGTAAAAACTGTTAAATCGTTTGGTTGGATTTAGAATTCGGTAGCTTTGGTTTGAATACAAATCATGGTAATGGGTTTGGTAATTGATTCCCAAATCATTAGGGTCCCAATTTTCTGAGTAATATTCAGATCCTATAGAAAATCGAAATTTCCCACTAGTTTCTGCAAGGTTAATAAACATTTCATGGCCTTTTTTATTTTCTATAGCGGCAAAATCATTTACATAACTGTATTTAATATCTCCAGAAATATTAAAAGTATTTTTCTTAGTATTTAAATCAAATACTAAAGCGGAAACATTGGCATCTCGAAAATCGCCATTTCGGGTAACGTTAGTGTTTACAAAAGAAACAGAAGAATTTTTTCTAAATCGTTGATCCAAAACCAAAACATTATAATTCGCTAGTGGTTCTACTAACTCTTTTCGTTGCACACCCGTTTGTGTATTTTGTATTTCGGCATAGGTTTTGTCCGTCACCGCATTTAAAACTCCAATACCTAAACCGCTTTTAGTTCTTCCAGAAATTTTTAGGGCATTTAATAAGTTTGTCGTTGCTGGATTTTTGGTAAATTCTTCATTAGTTTCTAAATTAGCATAAGTGGAAGGTCCTCCACCAATTCTTCGGGAGTAAAAAATGTTACCTTTATTAAACAGGTCCGTCCCTTCNGTAAAGAAGGGCCTATTTTCGCTAAATTGTTGCTCGAATGGACTTAAATTAAGCACGACATTATCGAAAGCAGTTTGTCCAAAATCGGGAACTAATATGGCGTCCAAAGTAAAAGCATCGTTGATGCCGTATTTTATATCCAAGCCGCCTTTAAGTTTTCCGGTGGTTTGTTCTTTTGTGCTATTAACATAATAAGAAGAATAGGGAATAAAAAATAATCGGGTAGGGGTTTTAATGTTTTCTATACCATCTAAAACTCCTGCTTGCACACTCTCATTATCTATTTTATTATCGATTAAATTCCAGCTAAATTGCTGCCGATCACGGCTAACATCTCTTAAAAAATTCAATCCCCAGCTTTGTTTTTTGTCGGAAGAAAAACGTACTGCAGCATATGGAATTTTCATTTCCACTACCCAGCCATATTTGGTAATTTCTACATGGCTATCCCAAATGGCATTCCATGAATAATCTTCCCCATTAGTGTTGGTGTAGATGCAATCGAGTTGTACTCCAGAAGCACTGACAATAAATCGCGATTCTTGTTGGCTGTCGTTATATCCGTTGAGATAAACGGCAAACATATCGGCAGTTGCCCAGTTGTCTCTAGAGGTTAACTCTTTTCTTATTTTGTTGGGTTCATTATCGTATAAAACAGCACCAATATATATGGCATCGTTATCATAGATAACCTTAACTTCGGTTTTTCGGTCTTTTGATTCTGGTTTCCCATTATCTGGATTAGTCATAGTGAAATCCGTTGCGATTTCAGTATTTGACCATATCTCTTCAGTTAATTTTCCATCTAAAGTAATTTTTTCGGTACAAAATTTGGTATGTAATGTTTTCTTTGGAGTTTGTGAAAACCCTAAGAACCCCATAAATAAAAATAAAACATAAAGATTGGAAAGTAATTTCTGCATAATATAATTTCAAACGACAAAGTTAAAATGTCTAATCCTTCAATAGACTATAAAAATAGAAAATTGTTACAGTTTTTTAATATTTTTCAAATACTTTTCTCAGTTTCATTGTTTTTTCAGGCAACTAAAAATAAGATTTTAAGTCGAACAATAAAAATATTTAATTTATTATTTTGCTTTTCGTCGAGTAATTAAACTCTTAATCGTTAAATATTACCCAATTAACTTGACATTGTTTTTTGAGGCAGTATCTTTGTATTAATTGAAAAATCTACTTAACCTACTGATTATTATGAAATTACTTACATTTTTAGGTCTCACCTTATTAGGTCTCTTTTTTATTGTTCCTAATTTACCAAAAGAAATACATCCCGAAAAAAGTGCTATGGTATCTTCTTCGAATAAGGTGGTTTCTGCTTATAACAATCTGAATGCCAATCATTTTCAACTTCCAAATTTAGAAAGTTTTTCGGAAGCTTTGAAAGGATTTAATTCTTTCAAGGATAAAGGGTACTTTCAAAAGAATTTTCTTACCATTATTGACTTTAGTTTAAGTTCTAGAATGAAGCGATTGTGGATCATCGATATGGTTCAAAATAAAATTGTCCTCAACAGCTTCGTGGCACACGGAAAAAATTCGGGTGAAGATTATGCCAATCAATTTTCAAATACAAACGAATCTAACAAAAGTAGTTTAGGTTTTTATGCAACTGGTGAAGTGTATCAAGGAAAACATGGATTATCACTAAAATTAGATGGATTAGAAAAAGGGGTTAACGACAATGCCAGAAAACGAGCAATTGTAATTCACGGAGCCGATTATGTTTCGGACAACTTCTTGAAAAACCACAGCCGACTTGGAAAAAGTCACGGATGTCCTGCTGTTCCGATGGGGCTATGTAAAAAAATCATTGAAACAATAAAAGACAAATCGTGCCTTTTTATCTATCATCCTAAAGGAACATCAAAATTAATATCTTAATTTAGAAAATAAATTGGCATCCAAACAGTAAATGTCCTCTCTGAAATTGAGTACACCATTGGTTTCCCAGGCAGTCCAATATAATTGGTGTAGGCGGATGTTTTCATTGATTTTAATCACAATGGTTTTTAGCTCGGGTTTTGGTAAGGTTTTCTTTTCTATAATTAATGCTGGATATTTAGCTAAAAGTTTGGCGTTTTTTAAATCAATTTCCTGTTGTTTTTTTCTTTGTAGTTTACGGTAATAAGTAATATCCGTAGTGTCTTTTATTCTTTGGAGTGACCATTTGATGGTGTCATTTAATATATAAGCTGCCATTTCTAGTGGTTTTTCTAGACGAACGCAACCCGAACTTAATGACCTGAAAGAATAGGCAAAAAAATCACGATGATTAGTATCATGCAAATACACCGAAAAGTGGTTAGGAAAATTAATCTTCATCGATCCTAAAGAGTTGTTTCTACTTGGTTTTTGTACGTATTTATATTTGCCAGCATCCTCCATTTTCCATGTCCATGGATTGATTTCGTTATTCTTTGGGTCTAAAATAACCAATCCTTTTTTCCTGAAAACTCCCTTGTCTTTAATCGCATCGGGATAAATATCTTCTTTTAAAATGGTAGGCGGAACGGTCCAATTAGGGTTTAAGTTGATGTTTGATATTTTAGATTCTAATACCGGAGTTTTACGTGTGTCTTTTCCTACCACTACTTTCTGCAACTGAAGGGTGTCGTTATTTTTGACCGCTACTATTGAATAATCTGGAATGTTAATTAATAAATAATGTTCTCCAAAATCATTAGCAAACCATCTCCAACGTTCCAAGTTGGCAATGACTTGTTCTATTCGTTGGTTTCTGCTAAAGTTAAGTGCATCAATAGTGCTCCTGCCAATAACAGCATCCGGTTTAAGTCCATGTCTTACTTGAAAAAGTTTAACAGCTTCTTGTGTTTTTTTGTTGTACATCGTAGTCAAAAGAGTATCTTTTTCGGTCATATCGCCCCAATAAAGAAGTCTTTTTTTAATTAACGGCAAGTATTTGTTCTTCTTGTTTGGAACTATTCGTTCTTTTAAATCAACAAGTTCTGTAATGTTATCTTCTGGAAATTGCTTTAAAATTTTCAAACTTGCTTTTAATCTTTGGTACATCCAATGTTTGGGTTTGCAGTTTTGTATAGCAGTTTTTAAATTTTCATTATCCAAACCATCGCTTAAAATGGCATTAATTGGAACTATTTTTTCTTCCAAATCCCAATTGGAATACAATAATTTAGGATTTAATTTTCCTTTGCTGAGGTGGTTGATATACCGTTGCGCACTTCGGGTAAGCAAAATATCGTAATTTATTAAAGAAGAATCAGATAAACTTTCTCGCTTTTCTTCCAAAGAATGAAGCTCATTATAGTTATAATCTTCAGGTTCCAATCCCTCTATTTTGGACTTAGAAAATTCTTCTAGCAACCAATCGCGGTCGGATTTTGAATTCCAAACCGTTTCAAATTGATGCTTGCGGTAAAATTCAATGAGGTGTTCGTTTTTAGTATTAATAATCGAAACCGAATCGATACTTATTTTGCTTTTGGCAAATAAAGGAAAGTCAAAGAAAGAAGCTTCGGAAGATGAACTTGAAAAGCTAGGTTTGTTGCAACTGGATAATACTAGTACAAAGGATAATAGATAAATTTTATTCATAAGGGTAATCAATTTCTTTTTTCATTAAATAATGAAGACCTATATCTGCAATGGCAAAAGGAGCTCCAATTTTTTTATAATGTAATTTTTCGTAAAAAGAAACAGCATTTTCGCGTGCGTTAAACCAGGTTAAAGTGCCTTTTTGGTTTTGGATGTATTCCTCGCAGTGCAGCATTAATTTTTCTCCAAATCCTTGTTTTTGAAATTTGGGTAAAATTGCCATTCCTCTTATCTGAAATTGATTTGGGGATATAAAAGTAGTATTTTTATTATTAAAAACCGAAACGATTCCGATTAATTTTTTATCAATAAATAATCCGAAATGTTTGGTAGTTTCTAAATTGTCGCCATCAAAATGGCAACTTTCTAATGGTTTTCCCGGTCTTAAAACTAGTTGACGCACCAAAAAACTATCTACGGCAGTGATATTTTTTATGATTTCCATATTTTTTTTAATTGGTAACAATTTAATAATAAAACTTTTAGGAAGTAGGAAAGGTACAAAATAATAGAGTAGCTAAAAAAATTCAAAAAAAATTTGCATCCAAAGAAACTAATCCTTTATATTTGCACTCACAAATGCGGAAGTAGCTCAGTTGGTAGAGCTCCAGCCTTCCAAGCTGGTTGTCGCGAGTTCGAGCCTCGTCTTCCGCTCTGCAAAAAACCCGAATCTGATGATTCGGGTTTTTTATTGCCTTTATTTTCCTAAATTAGTTTCAGGAAGTAACTCTACTGGAGCTTCATTTTGCGTGAACCATCTTGCTGTTAAGGTTCCTTTCAAAATTATTTTGTCTCCTTTTACCTCCAACCAACTTCCTTCACGCAATCCCAATACAGGAATGTCGTTAAATGCGTGAAATTCTTTAATACGAGTTTCTCGAGTTTCTCCCATGTGTTTGCTTTGGGTATCGGCATCCAAATAATGCGGATTCAAATTAAAAGGTATGGCACCCAACGTGGTAAAACTTGGAGGATAAATTATAGGCATATCGTTAGTAGTTTGCATAGAAACACCTGTGATGTTACTGCCAGCACTAGTCCCTAAATAAGGAGTTCCATTGGTAATAGCTTTTGATAAAGCTTCCATTGCTTTGTTTTGATACAATTGCGTTACCAATAAAAAGGTGTTTCCACCACCAGTAAAAATTCCTTCTGCAGTAGCAAGGGCTTCTGCAGGATTATCAAAAGTGTGCAAGCCAACTACTTTTTTATTAATTTTTGAAAATGCCTTCTGAACATTTTCGGTATATTCATCATGGGTAATTCCTCCAGGACGAGCATACGGAACGAAAACAATTGTTTCGCAATTAGCAAAATGATTTTCTAAAACTGGAAGTAAATATTCTAAATAGTGACCACCATGAACGGTGGAAGTACTTGCTATAATTAGGTTTTTCATTCGATGATTAAATTTAAGGCAAATTTACAAATTAATAATTAACATAAATTTACAATTGTATTGGCTAATTTTTTGGAATACTTTAGGATACTTTTACCCAAGAAATTAACAATTCACTAGGTCTTGCAAACAATTAAATTTAGCTTTATTTTATTTTTTTTAGTAACTTTTGTACAAGGGCAAACGGCTGCTATTTCAAAAAAAATCAACGGAAAAGTAACGTCAAGTTACAATGATTTGGAAGGTATTTATTTGATAAATCTTAAAACTGAAAAATCTACTTTAACCGAACATGGAGGTTATTTTTCAATTAATGCTAGTGTTGGCGATACTTTACTGTTTTCCTCGGTTCAATTTAAAGGATTAAAAGTTGCTCTTAAAGAAAGTGATTTCACTAGTACTATTTTCTTTGTCAAAATGGAGCCAATTGTAAGGTTTTTAAATGAGGTAAAAATTAATGAATTCAAAAATATTAATGCAGTTTCTTTAGGAATTATTTCTCCATTTACTAAACATTACACCCCTGCTCAGCGAAAATTATTTACTGCAACTTCTGGTGGTGGTATTCTGCCTGTAGATCCAATTATAAACTGGTTATCTGGCAGAACAGCAATGCTGAAAAAAGAAGTAGAAGTAGAGAAAAAGGAAACCTTAATGGATAAAGTTGATGGATGGTTTGAAACTAAATACTTTACGCAAACTCTGAAAATTCCGGAGGAATACGTGAGAGGATTTGAGTATTATTTAGTAGAAGATGCAAAATTTGCAGAGGCTGTAAAATCTAAAAACAAAACGATGGCAACTTTTATTATGAATGAATTAGCTGTGCGGTATAACAGCCTTTTGCGAGAGAAATAAATTTAAACTATTTTTGGATTTCAGGATTACTAAAAACAAAGAATTTAAAGCAGTAAAGTCCCATTAGAATGTCAAAATATTTCCGTTTTCTTTTATTTTTAATGTTGTTTGTGAGTTTGTCTTCTATGGCAATTCATAAATTTTATATGGCAATTTATCAAATAGATTATGTACCTCAAAAGAAACGAATTCAAATTACTTCCCGAATTTTTGTTGACGATTTAAACGCTGCTCTTGAAAAAAAATATCACGTAAAGACAAATTTAGGAATGGGCCAAGAATCTGCTCAAGATGAAGTAAACATGAAGAAATATCTTGCTGAAAAATTCTACTTAAAAGTAAACGGAGTGGTAAAACCAATGACTTTTTTAAGCAAAGAAGTAGAAGCAAATGTGCTAATTTGTTATTTCAGAATCCCAGATGTTTCGAAAATATCCAGTTTAGAAATAGAAAATAGTGCGTTAACTGAATGGAATTCCGAACAACAAAACATCATCCAAGCCACAATAAATGGCCAAAAACAAACGGAAGTATTGACTTCTGAAAATTATAAACGTGTGTTAAAATAATTACAAAATATTATTTTTCATTAAAAACAATTACTTTTATACTCTTAAAAAAATTAGGTATGAAGTATTGCTCCACTTTAAGTAAATTGTTTTTTCTGTTTTTTTCTATTGGAATTATAGCACAAGAAACTCCAAAACTAGCTATTCCTAGCGAGAAAAATTCAGACAAATTTCTACAGATGTATGATTTATTGGCAACGCCCAATATGTACCGTACCGCTTCCGGAGCTCCAGGACCGGAATATTATCAGCAACAAGCCGATTATAAAATAGACGTAGAACTGGACGACAAAAACACCAAACTTTTCGGATACGAAACCATTACCTATACTAATAATGCCAAAGAATCATTAGATTATTTATGGGTTCAATTAGATCAAAACCAACAATCACGTAAGTCACTTTCGCCATTAGTAGAAAGTAATAAAACCGATCCTGCAATGGGAGTTCAAGGGTTTTCTAGAAAATATTTAGAAGCCGATTTTGACGGTGGTTTTAATATAGAATTCGTGAAAGATGCCTTAGGGAAGCCATTGCAATACAGCATCAACCAAACGATGATGCGTATCGAATTGCCAAAAGTTTTAAAACACGGAGAGAAGATTTCGTTTTCTATTAAGTGGTGGTACAACATCAATAATTATACTTTGGATGGCGGTCGTTCTGGTTACGAACATTTTGATACCGATGGAAATAACTTATACATCATTGCACAGTTTTATCCAAGAATGGCGGTATATAATGATGTGGAAGGATGGCAAAACATGCAATTTTGGGGTTCTGGAGAATTCGCATTGCCTTTCGGAAATTTTGAAGTAAACATTACTGTTCCGGCAGATCATATTTTGGAGGCNACCGGAAATTTACTAAATAGAGCAGAAGTTTTTACTCCAGCACAATTAGCACGTTATGCACAAGCAGAAAAATCATTTGACAATCCTGTAATTGTAGTTACACAAGCCGAGGCCGAAGCAGCTGAAAAAGGATTTTCAGACAAGAAAAAAACTTGGAAATTCAAAGCAGATAATGTTCGTGATTTTGGAATTTCCACTTCTAGAAAATTTATTTATGATGCTATGGCGGTTAAAACTGGAAGCACTACTTCAATGGCAATTTCNTTATATCCTAAAGAAGGAAATCCGCTTTGGGAGCAATATTCTACTAGAATTATTGCCCATACTTTAAAAAGCTATTCTAGTTATACCTTTGATTATCCTTACCCGAAAGCAATTTCAATCAATGCTAGAGATCAAGGGATGGAATATCCAATGATTTGTTGGAATTACGGTCGTCCAGATGCACAAGGAAAATACAACGACCAAACCAAATACGGAATGTTAGGTGTGATTTGTCACGAAGTTGGACACAATTTCTTTCCAATGATTATCAATTCGGATGAGCGCCAATGGACTTGGATGGACGAAGGTTTGAATTCTTTCATGGAATTTTTAGCCGAAAAATCATTTGATCCTAATTTTCCACTTCGTCGTGGACCTGCTAAAAATATTGTGCCTTACATGAGTGGCGATCAAAAAGGATTGGAACCTATCATGACCAATTCTGAAAGTATTCGCCAGTTTGGAAATAACGCTTACGGAAAACCTGCAACGGCTTTAAACATCCTACGCGAAACGGTTATGGGGCCTGAGTTGTTTGATTATGCTTTTAAAACCTATGCCAATCGTTGGAAATTCAAACATCCAACACCAGAAGATTTCTTTAGAACTATGGAAGATGCTTCGGCAGTAGATTTGGATTGGTTTTGGAGAGGTTGGTTTTACACCACCGATGCCAATGATATTGGAATTAAAGAAGTAAAAAAATATTATGTAAGCAACGAACCTTCTAAAGAGGTTACCGAATACATGAAAAAACAAAGACGTCGTGATTCTAATCCTGGGCCTATGGTGTACATGATTGCCGAAGGTAGTGAAGACTATAAACCAGAATTAAATAAGCCATTTAAAATTACCGATTACACTGCTTTGAATGATTATGTTACTTCGCATTTCAATGCTGAAGAACGTGCTAAACTAAACGAACCTAAGTATTTTTATCAAGTTACTTTTAATAAACCAGGCGGATTGGTGATGCCAATTATTGTAGAATTAACCTACGAAGATGGCACNACNGAAACACAAAAATTTCCAGCGCAAATCTGGCGAATGAACGATAAGGAAGTNAATAGAACCTTTGCATCGCAAAAGGCAATTGTGAAAATTCAATTGGATCCAAAGTTGGAAACTGCCGATATTGACGTAACCAATAATACTTGGCCAAAAGAGGAAGTAAAATCAAAATTTGATTAAGAACTTTGTATCTTTGTAATGCTATAAAATTAAATAATCATGTTTGGAAGTGAGTTCTTTTTCATTATAATTGTCGCTTTTTTATTGTTTGGTTCTAAAAATTTACCAGACGTTGTGAGAGGTTATGCTAAAATTTTAGCAACCCTAAAAAATGCTACAAATGAAATTAAAAACGAAATACAAAATAGTGTCGATGTTAATGATATTGATGCTTCTATAAAAAATATCACGGGTAATTTTGCTCAAGAAGTGGATAAAGTAAAAAGTACCGTTGCAGCATCAACGACCGATATTGGAAAAAATATTTTAGAAGAACACCAAACTAAAATGGCTCAAATAACTGAGGGTGTAGAAGAAGTAACCGGACCAATAAAACGCCAAATGTAATGCTCGAAAAAATCATTGCTATAGATAAAAATTTGTTTATTTTCTTGAACGGATTGGGTTCGCCAACCTTTGATAGCCTTTGGTTGCTAATAACTAAACAAGCTTATTGGACCCCTTTTTTCTTGCTTTTAGCTTTTTTGCTTTACAAAAAAATAGGAGCAAAAAATCTTGGTATAGTAGTTCTTTTTATTGCCGTTATTTTATTTTTTTGCAACACTTCGGTAGAATTTTTCAAATCTACCTTTCATCGTTTACGACCTTGCAACGATCCCGAAATTAAAGGATTCATCCGAATTGTACACCAGTCCGACTCGTTTAGTTTTTTCTCAGGGCATGCTTCCAATTCTATGGCAACGATGATGTTCCTTTATTTGATTCTGAAAAAACACTACAAATATGCCCTTCTAATATTTCTCTATCCGATGATTTTTGCTTACAGCCGAATTTATCTTGGAGTTCATTTTCCAACCGATATTCTAACGGGCTATTTATTTGGCGCTATGTTTGGCTTTCTATTCTATAAAGGATATCAATATTATTTGTCTAGATAATCTACCATAGATTTCAAAAAAATAGTATTTTCTTTAGACTCCAGAGCACTAATAAAATAAATTTTATATTATGATTTTATGCTCAAATAATCCGAGATTTAGATTTGTATTTTGTTTCTTTTTCTTTACACTTATTTCTTTTTCTCAAGAAGAAACTCCTGTAAAACATGAAATTATTAAAAAAAATTTCTCTCAACAATGGGAATTGGATAGTATTTACAAAGAAGGAACTTTTAAATTAATTTCTTATAAACCAATTTACATTACAGCAGGTAGGTGGTCTAGTAATCCCAATTATTTACCAACAAGTGAAAATCCAAATAATTCTGCACTTGTTCCAGAACAATATAATAATTATGAAGCCAAGTTTCAATTGAGTTTTAAAACTAAAGTGATGCAATCTATTTTTTGGGCGACAGGTGATTTATGGCTAGGATACACACAAAAAGCGCATTGGCAAATTTATAATAAAAATATTTCAAGATCCTTTAGAGAATTAAATTATGAACCCGAATTAATTTTAAATTTCCCTCTAAATTTTAAATTCCTCCAAGGAAGGTTTAGAACTATAGGAGTAGCTTTTAATCATCAGTCTAATGGCGGCAAACTACCATTGTCTAGAAGTTGGAATCGAGTTATTTTTAATCTTGGATACGAAGTTGGTAATTGGCAAGTAGTTTTTAAACCTTGGTTAAGAATAAATGATCAAGAGGATGAAAATCCTGAAATAACAAAATATATTGGTGATGGCGAATTTAATATTAGTTATTCCTATGAACGGCATGAGTTTTATGCCATAGCAACTCATTCTTTCAGTACACTTAAACATGGTAGTTTTCAGCTTAATTATGTCTTTCCAATAGAAGGTCATATCCGAGGGCATCTACAAGTTTTTCATGGTTTTGGTGAAACGTTGATCGATTTCAATCATTACCAAACTACGGTTGGCTTAGGTATATCCTTTGCGAATTGGTAAAACCGCATAATAATTAAAGTACTCGACTTACCGTTAGTCCATCCCGAATAGGCAATAAAACGGTTTCTACTCTAGGGTCGTTGTTCACGATTTGATTGTATTCCAATAGTACTTTTGTGCTCGTATCTTTTGGATTTAATTCTTCCAAAACTTTGCCGCTCCACAATACATTGTCCGATAGAATGATACCGCCTGGATTCATTATTGGAACAATTAAATTAAAATATTGAATGTAATTTTCTTTATCGGCATCAATAAAAACTAAGTCATATTTTTTGTTTAATGTTGGAATAATTTCCAAAGCATTACCTAAATGTGCGGTGATTTGGTTTTTCCATGGCGATAAATCGAAATATTTTTGTTGGATGGAGACCAATTCTTCTTTAATGTCAATAGTATCCAAAGTTCCCTCTTTTTGTAATCCTTCTGCTAAACACAAAGCAGCATAACCAGTATATGTNCCAATTTCAAGAATATTTTTNGGATGAATTATTTTAGATAGCATACTTAAAACTCTCCCTTGAAAATGTCCGCTTAACATTCTAGGTTGAAGAATTTTCTGATGGGTTTCTTTAAATAATTGCACTAACAATTCGGGTTCGTTTTGCGAATGTTGTTCAACGTAGGCTTCTAATTCTTCGGATATGAAATGCATGGTTAGTTTGGCTTAGATAAGATTTTTTATTTTATTTGGATTTTGGAGGTTATTCCAAAAAAGATATACAACTATTTCAGATGCCTTTATTTTATAATAAAAACTAACATTTTTGTGAATAAATCCTTTTCGGTAATTTTCATCAAACTCCCATTTTTCAAAAATAGTGGGTTGACTTGAAATTAGTGCCATTACTTTTTCAACTTCTAGAATAAATCTTGTGCAATTTTTAAATTCCAAATTTTTAATAAAAATTNTATATTTTCAGCATAAGACTTTTTCGCAATGGATGTCCAAATTACNGTCATTNACTAAAATATTTTGATTTACTTTCGTTTAAAATATTCAAATAGGGTTCCGTTTTACCTTCTTCATACTCCTTTTCACTAAGTTCTAAAAATTCTTTTATAATTGCAATAGAATCAATAGTGTCATTAGAATATTTTTCTAAAATTTCCGATATACGAATCAAAACTTCCTCGTTAGAATTTTCAATTTGTTGGTGGATTTNATTTTTTAATTCTATGATGCCCATAATAAAATTGTTTTATACAAAAATACTAAATTGTTTTTACCTTTGCACGATGATGGAGAAAAAAGACATTCGAGCTATTTCTAAAGAAGAACTACGAGATTTTTTTGTTGCCAATGGGGATAAGCCTTTTCGTGGTAATCAAGTTTATGAATGGTTGTGGAGTAAAGGGGCTCATAGTTTTGAAGACATGACCAATGTTTCTAAGGAAACTCGGGCTATGCTAGAAGCTAATTTTGTAATCAACCACATTAAAGTGGATACCATGCAACGCAGTTCGGATGGAACGGTTAAAAATGCGGTTCGCCTTCACGACGGATTGGTGGTAGAAAGTGTCTTAATTCCAACCAAAACAAGAACTACGGCTTGTGTATCCTCGCAAGTGGGTTGTAGTTTGGATTGTAATTTTTGTGCTACTGCTCGATTAAAGCGAATGCGAAATCTAGAACCTGGCGAAATTTACGACCAAGTTATTGCTATAGATAACGAAAGTAAACTGTATCACAATCGACCGCTTTCCAATATCGTTTTTATGGGAATGGGAGAGCCGTTGATGAATTACAACAACGTCATCAAAGCAATTGATAGGATTACTTCCGAAGAAGGTTTAGGGATGTCACCAAAGCGCATTACAGTTTCTACCTCTGGAATTCCAAAGATGATTAAGAAAATGGCGGATGATGAGGTGAAATTCAATCTAGCAGTTTCTTTACACTCGGGCATTGATGAAGTAAGAGCTAGAATTATGCCTTTCAGTAAAAATTTTCCGTTAGCAGATTTACGCGAATCGTTAGAATATTGGTATCAAAAAACCAAAAGCAAAATCACTTACGAATATGTAGTTTGGGGTGGGATTAATGACACTAAAGTAGCAGTTGATGCTCTTGTTAAATTCTGTAAATATGTGCCTTGTAAGGTGAATTTAATTGAATACAATCCAATTGATGATGGCGAATTCCAACAAGCATCTGATGAAGCAATTAATTTGTATATCCAAGAATTAACTAAAAACAATATCGTAGCCAAAGTGCGAAGAAGTCGTGGTAAAGATATTGATGCCGCTTGTGGACAATTGGCAAATAAATCTTAATAAATATAAATCTCTTTAAAAAAATAAATCCGTTAGAAATTTAATTTCTAACGGATTTATTTTTTTGATAAAGTTATTTTTTTTAATTTCCAATAGTAATTTCTACAGGAGTTCCGCCATTAATTGATAACGTTGCTACGTTATCACAATCGCCATTTCCATAGTTTAATACAGCAGTATTAATGTTTCTAACTATTGTAATTACACCTCCTACAATCAAAGGTTTATTTACTGTAATGCAACTCATTTTTACATATAATGGAGTGGTAATGGTACTTGTTTGAACTGTTGTGTTTTGAAAAGAAGTAGACCAATTTCCAGTAACTCTATAAATATTGTCCAATAAAACCATTGGAGTAGAATATCCCTCAACAATTTCTCTTGTTCTGGTTCCGATTCTTGTGTAAACATTTCCGTTAGGAAAAGTAACATTCATGTCCATGTTCATAGTTACAATTGGATGACTCGGTGTTCCTGTCATAGATCTTGTAAAAGTTTTTGTACCATCATATTTAATTGCATTATGATAGAAATTTTCAAACGTATAAGTAACAGTGTGAGTTGTAGCAGATGGTTGAAATGTAAAAGACATAATTATTTTACCTTTTAAAACATTTCCGTTGGGTAACGGGCAACCAACAGTTCCAAAATCAATAGTTTTTGTTACTAATGTTCCCGGAGTTAGTGGAGTCCCAAAGGATGGCACACGAGTAATTGTAGCACATGACGGTAAAAATGCAGCAGCACTTTCAGTTGATTTTCCTGAGGTTGAATTTGCATAGGTGTTGGTTTCTTGCTCTAAAACAAGGTCCGATACATCATCACTTGCCATGTCAATTTTGGCATTTACTTGAATTTCTTCCACACTAATGTCATTATTTTCTGTGACATTGTTGTCTTTATTACAGCCAAAAGTTAAAAAAACTAAGGCAAATCCTAAAACAATTCTTGCTATTTTCATAATTATTTATTTAATGGTTTAACGTTAAGACTTTGCCAAATATAATTGGTTTAATCTTAAGATAAAAATATATTTCAAATACTTGGATTGTTGTATCTTTGAGGCCCAATGAACATTACTTCTCAAATAAAACAACCGATTCTTCAAGAAATGGAACTTTTCGAAAAAAAGTTCTATGAATCGATGTCTTCTAAAGTGGCATTGCTTAATAGAATTACCTATTATATTGTTAACCGAAAAGGGAAACAAATGCGGCCAATGTTTGTTTTTTTGACTGCCAAAATGATTTCTGAAGGAACAGTTAACGATCGAACATACAGAGGCGCGTGTGTTATTGAACTTATTCACACAGCAACTTTGGTGCACGATGATGTGGTAGATGATAGTAATAGAAGAAGAGGGTTTTTCTCTATTAATGCCCTTTGGAAAAATAAAATTGCAGTTTTAGTTGGAGATTATTTACTCTCTAAAGGACTGTTACTTTCTATAGATAATGGCGATTTCGATTTGCTTCGAATAATTTCAGTTGCCGTTCGTGAGATGAGTGAAGGCGAATTACTTCAAATAGAAAAAGCACGANGATTAGATATTACCGAAGACATTTACTACGAAATTATCCGTCAAAAAACTGCAACGCTTATTGCTGCTTGTTGTGCCTTGGGTGCAAAATCGGTTTCAGAAGATGAAGTTCAAGTTGAAACTATGCGAAAATTTGGAGAACTCATCGGGATGGCTTTTCAAATAAAAGACGACTTGTTCGATTATACCGATGAAGCAATTGGAAAACCAACCGGAATTGACATCAAAGAACAAAAAATGACTTTGCCGTTAATTCATGCTTTGAATAATTGTTCCGATAAAGAAAAAAGTTGGTGTATTAATTCCATTAAAAACCATAACAAAGACAAAAAAAGAGTCAAAGAAGTAATCCAATTTGTAAAGGACAAAAACGGTTTGCACTATGCCGAAGAAAAAATGGAGGAATTCCAGCAAGAAGCACTCGCTTTAATTCAAAACTTCCCAAGTTCTACCTATAAAGACAGTTTGACTCTGATGGTGAACTACGTGATTGAAAGGAAAAAGTAGTATTAAGTGTTCAGAAAGCAGTCATCAGTTCACTGCTCAGTGCTCAGTATTCAGTTTTTATAAAAAATCAAATGTTTTCTG
>JGI25913J50563_1000041_pt1 | contig 20579 bp, 22 predicted proteins | sample LauGreSp1BDMLBSN_2_FD_50563 | JGI IMG/M metagenome (IMG submission 50563)
TAAATAATTGACTGATTATTTAACTAAGCAATTAAATAATCAATCGCTTAAATAAGTCTACAATTAATCCATGACCCAACTTCCAGAGCAAGCCATCGACCGTGTGGCCAACTACTTCCAAGCGCTGGCTGAGCCCACGCGCCTGCGCATCTTGAATCTGTTGCGTGAGGCTGAGCACAACGTGGGTGAGTTGGCCGAGGCCTGCGGTTACACAGCTGCCAATATGTCGCGCCATTTGGCTGTGTTGATGCAGCAAGGCTTTGTCAAACGTGAAGGCCGTGGCACCAGTGTGTATTACCAAATCGCTGACCCCACTATTTACGCCCTGTGTGATTTGGTATGTGATCGCATTGCCCAGCAGCACTCAGAGCAAGCGTGGCCCACAGCCATTGCCCCTAAAAAACGTAACACCACCACAAGGAAAGCCGCATGAAAACCGCCCACGATTTGGTTGTGCAAGCCAAGCAAGCCGTTCAAGAAATTTCTGTCGACCAAGCTGTTATGGCCATTCAGTCGTGCGACGTGCTGATTGATGTGCGCGAAACCGAAGAATACTTAGCGGGTCATTTACCTGGCGCCATGCACATGTCCCGTGGCATGTTGGAGTTCAAGATGGCGGGCAACCCCAAGATGCAGGCGAGAGACCTGAAGATCGTGTTGTATTGCAAAACCAGTGGCCGTGCGGCTTTGAGCGCCAAGTCTTTAGCTGACATGGGCTACATCCACATCCAATCCATAGCGGGTGGCATTGACGCTTGGGTGGCTGCAGGGCACAACGTGTTCAAGCCCGCACAGCCTTCATTTGAGTAAACCAAGGAAAAGCGTATGTCAGGAAAAACCATCCGCGTTGAGCTATCGCAACGGCATGACTACCGCTTCGACATAGCATTTGGCGATGCAATGCCCGTGCTCACCAGTGACGAGCCCGCTCCCCTAGGAACAGGCTTGGGTCCATCGCCCGTGCAAATGCTTTGCGCAGCAGTGGGTAACTGTTTGTCTGACTCCTTGTTGTTTGCGTTTCGTAAATTTAAACAAGCGCCGAGCCCTATCCAGTGTGTGATGACGGCTGAAGTTGGACGTAACGGTGACAACCGCTTGCGGGTGTTGCACATGAATGCGCAAATTCGCATGGGTGTGCTGGCCGCGTCGCTAGAGCAGGTGGACCATGTGCTGGCGCAGTTTGAAGAGTTTTGCACGGTCACGCAAAGCGTACGTCAAGGCATTCCCATCACGGTGGAAGTGTTTGACAGCGCAGGTCAGCAATTGAAGTAATTTTGAGAGGGCACACGCCATGAGTACGTTTGATCATGCCAACTTGATGCAAGGCATCAACGAATGTTTGACGCCATTTCGTAAATCGCAATCCGAAGCCATGCAAGGCTTTGGGCAGCTCGCCAAAGCATCGATGGCTGAGGGCACGATCAGCGCCAAAAACAAAGAGCTGATCGCTTTGGCCATTGGTATCACGCAGCACTGCTCTGGCTGCGTCGGCTTTCATGTGAAGGCTTTGCGTAAATTGGGTTGCACCCGCGAAGAGCTAGAAGAAATGTTGACCATCTGCGTGTACATGGGCGGTGGCCCTGCGTTGATGTATTCGGCCGAAGCCCTCAAGGCTTGGGACACATTGGCTTAATTTTTTAAATATCACGATTGCCTCTATGACGACCGACAACCACGAACCCAAAAAAGTCATTCCCATTCAAGCTTTGCCAGCGGACGACAGCGAAGAGATGGTGTCGCTCTATGCGGCGGCTAAAAAAATCTATCCCCGTTCGGTGGAGGGCATTTTTGCCTACTGGCGCTGGATCACGGTGGCCATCACACAACTCGTGTTTTACGGTTTGCCATGGGTGGAGTGGGGCACACGCCAAGCGGTGTTGTTTGACTTAGAGGCGCGTCGCTTTTATATCTTTGGCTTGGTGTTGTATCCACAAGACTTCATTTACTTGACGGGCTTGTTGGTCATCTCGGCCTTGTCGTTGTTCTTGTTCACTGCGGTTGCGGGGCGCCTGTGGTGTGGCTATGCATGTCCGCAAACCGTGTATAGCGAAATNTTCTTGTGGATAGAACGCAAGATTGAAGGCGATCGCTCGGCGCGTATGCGTTTGGATGATGCTGATTTTTCGATGAAAAAGCTCAGCAAGAAAATCTACAAGCACACAGCATGGATTGTGTTGTCGTTGTGGACAGGTCTGACCTTTGTGGGGTACTTCACCCCGATTCAAGAGCTGGTGTCCACCGCCGTAGCGTGGAGCTTTGGCCCTTGGCAAGCCTTCTGGGTGTTCTTTTACGCCTTCGCCACCTATGGCAACGCAGGCTTCATGCGCGAGCAGGTGTGCAAATACATGTGCCCGTATGCACGCTTTCAAAGCGCCATGTTTGACCATGACACTCTCATCGTCACTTATGACATTGAACGTGGCGAGCCACGCGGTGCACGTTCTAAAAAGACAGACTTGGCAGAAGCCAATCTGGGCGCGTGTGTGGATTGCACCTTGTGCGTCCAGGTATGCCCCACTGGCATTGATATCCGCAACGGCTTGCAGTACGAATGTATTGGCTGCGGCGCTTGTGCTGATGTGTGCGACACCGTGATGGACAAGATGGGCTATGCCAAAGGCTTGGTGCGCTACACCACGCAAAACGCCATGGAAAATAAGTGGACCACCAAGCAAACGCTGATGCGTGTGCTGCGCCCTCGCGTGTTGATTTACACCTCTATCTTGATGGCGCTCATCATTGCTGTGGGCGTGTCCTTGGCGACGCGCACACCATTCAAGGTGGATGTGGTGCGTGATCGTGCAACCTTGGCCCGCATCACTGAAAACGGTGGGATTGAAAACATCTACCGCTTGCAAGTCATGAACGCCTCCGAGGTGGACAAGACTTACCAAGTGTCTGTGGATGGCATGAAAGACATTGCAATCGCCACCAATACACAAGTTAAAGTGGCTGCAGCCCAAGCCCATTGGGTGGTGTTAAGTGTGACCATTCCTTATGGCTCGGCCGATGCGGGCTCACATAAAATCACCTTCGACATCAAAGACACATCGGGCAGCGATGTGGTCCATGAAAAGTCGGTGTTCTTGGTGCCGCGTTAAAACGGTNAGCTGTTGAAGCAGGGCCTGATGGCCCTGTTTCTTTTTGACATTTCTATTGCACATGACATCTCCACCTTCGACTGCTTTGCACTGGCGCACGCTGGTCCAGATGACGCGCCCCGGTTTTCTGGTCATCACGGCGGTGGCATGCGTGTTGGGTACAGCGGTGGCGGCAGCCTGTGGGCACGGACCCAATGTGTGGACTGCGCTGGCCACCTTGGTGCTTGCGGTGCTGATGCACGCTGCGGCCAATGTGCTGAACGATTACCACGATGCGCTCAATGGTGCGGATGAGGCCAATAACCAAGGCTTGTTTCCTTTCACCGGAGGCGCACGCCTGATTCAAAACGGCCACGTGAGCACGCAAGACACCTACAACTTAGCCAAAGCACTGATTGTGTTTTTGATTCCCTGTGGCTTGTTGCTGGCAGTTAAGACGGGCGGTGGTTTGATGGTGTTGGGTTTGGCAGGCTTGCTGCTGGGCTGGGCTTATTCAGCGCCGCCTTTGGCCTTGATGAAGCGCGGCTTGGGCGAGGCCACAGTGGCGCTGACGTGGGGCTTGGTGGTGGTAGGTGCTGACTACGTACAGCGCAAACATTTCTTTGTCATTCCTACGGCGGTGGCCGTGAGCTTTGCGCTGCTGGTGGGCAACATCTTGGTTATCAATGGTTTTCCAGATGCGGCGGCCGACGCACAAGTGGGCAAGCACACTTTGGTGGTTCGCCTAGGTGCGCGTTGGGCTGCTTGGGCGTATTTAGCTTTTGCTTTACTCGCCTATGCTTGGTTGGTTGCCGGTGTTTGGCTGTTCATTCACCCAGAGCCAGCGTTGTGGGGCTTGGCTTCAGTGCCCTTGTCGTTATGGGCGTTCTTGCTGTTGCATAAACATGCTGACCAACCCGCTCGCTTGACGTCTGCGATTGTGCTGACCATAGCTGCGGCGGTAGTGCATGGTTTGGCGATGTCGGCTGGGTTGGTCACTTTAATTTTCTAGGTCTGTATGAACCGTCATCTTGTATTGCTCTCCATCGCACAGGGCTTGTTCCTGACCAACAACGTCACTTTCATTGCGATCAATGGCTTGGTCGGCTTGAGTTTGGCGCCTGTGGCGTGGATGGCCACCTTGCCTGTGATGGGCTATGTGGTGGGCGGTGCCCTCAGCACGGGGTTGGTCGCCAAATCACAGCAGCGCTTTGGGCGCAAGGGTTCGTTTCAGTTGGGTTTGTTGGTGGCGTTGTTGTCTGCGGCCTTGGGCGCATGGGCTGTGCTGACGCAATCATTTTGGTTGTTGGTCACGGCCACCCTGGTGGCGGGCTATTACAGCGCCAACGGCCAGTTGTATCGCTTTGCAGCTGCAGAGCTGTGNAAACCCGACTACCGCGAAAAAGCGGTGTCCTTGGTGATGGCCGGGGGTTTGATTGGCGCCATCATCGGCCCCAACTTAGCGATTCACACCAAGAGTTTATTTGGCATGCCATTCGCTGGCGCCTATGTCGCGCTGATGGTGGTGGCCGTGTTGTCCATGTTGGTGATGGCCTTCATTCACTTTCCANCTGCACCCATCGCCAAACCCAGTGATGAAACAGGCCGCCCTCTCAGCACGATCATGCGCCAACCCATCTTTGTCGTCGCTGCCTTGGCCGCTTCTTTGGGCTACGGCGTGATGAACTTGCTCATGGCTGCGACACCACTGGCCATGCAAGTGTGTGGCTTTGCCTTTGAAGACACGGCTTGGGTGTTGCAGTGGCACGTGATTGGCATGTTTGCGCCAGGGTTTGTGACGGGCCACCTGATCAAACGTTTTGGTGTGTTGCCCATCATGGGCGTGGGCGTGTTGCTCAATGTTGCGTGCATTGCGGTGGCTTTGTCAGGTGTGGACTTGCANCAGTTTCTCTTCGCGCTGCTGATGTTGGGCGTGGGGTGGAACTTCTTGTTCACNGGCAGCACCACACTGTCCATGCAAGCCTACACACCGCAAGAACGAAACCGCGCACAAGCGGCCATCAACTTTTGTGTGTTTGCCACCATGGCGCTCACATCGTTTGCCTCAGGTGCCTTGGTCACCACCCAAGGTTGGGCTTGGCTCAACTGGGGGTCGTTGGTGCCCGTGTTGATGACAGGCGCTGGTTTGTTGTGGCTGGCACGTAAAAAAGCCTCAGCCTCCTAAGAGGGCTGAGGCTGTTGCAAAGCGTCAGCGGTTACTTGGCTTGCTCTTCTTGTGCAGGTTTNACAGGGCAGGAATTCAAGCCAAACAAGGCGTAAGCACCGCAAAAGCGAAACACGCCCGTGGCCAACACGATGCCACCCACGATGTAGCCCCACATACCCACCACATTCGCAATTGCCAACGCGATGAGTGCCAAGCCTGCCACGATGCGCAGGATGCGGTCAATGCCGCCAACGTTTGCTGTCATGAATTTCTCCTAAGTGAGCATGCATTAGACACCCGCAACACACACGTTGAGTTGATTCAAGTCAATGCGCATGGTGGAACTTATTCCGCTTTGATGTTCCCATCTTTCACCACCTTGGTCCATTGCGCCAGTTCTTGTTTCAGCAGCGCATCGAGCTCGCCCGTGCTGGAATTGGTGGCTTGCATGCCTAGCTTGTTAAAGCGCTCTTTCACGTCAGGGCGTTGCATGATGGTGCGCAAGTCTTGGTTCATTTTGTCGACGATGGCGGTGGGTGTTTTGGCTGGCAAAAAGAAGGCGAGCCAAATGGTGGTCACGTAGCCGGGCACGCCTTGTTCACTGACCGTGGGCAGGTCGGGTAACTCTGGGTGCCGTTTGGCGCTGGCGATGCCCAGTGCTTTGACGCGGCCTGCCTTGATGTTGGGCACGGCCGAATTGAAGGCATCAAACATGATTTGAATATGTCCCGCCAACAAGTCTTGTGCCGCGGGTCCTTGGCCTTTATAGGGCGCGTGGCCCAGCTGCGTCTTGGTCATGTTGGCAAACATTTCAGAGCCCAAGTGGTAGGTGCTGCCAATGCCAGAGGAGCCGTAAAACAACTTGCCTGGGTTGTCTTTGGCGTAGCGCACCAGCTCTTGAACGTTGTTGGCTGGCACCGAAGGGTGGACCACCAAAATATTCTCAATCGTGGCCACGGTGCTGACTGCAGCGAAATCACGCACGGGGTCATACGGCAACTTTTGCATGAGGGCAGGGTTGGCCGCCATGATGCTGCTGGTGCCAAACAANATGGTATTGCCGTCTGCGGGTGCGCGGGCCACAAACTCTGCCCCGATGGCGCCTGTGGCACCCACGCGGTTGTCCACGATCACAGTTTTACCCATGGCCTCTGAAAGCAGAGGCGCAATCACGCGTGCGGCAATGTCTGTGGGGCCACCTGTGGAGAAGGGCACCACCAAACGAACCGTGTTGTTCTGCGCAAAACTGCCGAATGCTGTGAACAACAAACTTGCGGCAACCGCAATGTGGCGACGTGAAATCATGGGAGTCTCCTGATGTGGGAAGCCAATTTAGGCAAGCAAGCGTTGGCGAATATCGAGCGGTGAAAAAACTTCAAGCGGTTCAGCGCCGCCATTGGGAATGCCCACTTGCGTGGCATTGAGCAACATCGACACCATCACATACGTGCCCGACAACACGGTGAGATCGACCACGGCTTGTTCCCCCATCTCTAGGACGGCTTGTTGCCACAACGCATCAGGCACACGGTGGTTCAAGGTGAGTTGGATGCAAAAGTCGTAGACCAAAGCTTCATCCGCTTGCATGCCCTCGGGGCGTTTGCATTGGCGCAGTTGTTCGATGATGTCTACAGACAATCCAGCCCGTTGAGCGATCGGATCGTGCGCCCACCATTCGTACTGTGCGTTGGCAATGCGGGCTTGAATGAGGATGGCAAATTCATTCAGTCGTTTGCTGACCGATGTTTTGAATCGCAGGTAGTCCAAAAAGTCAAAGCATCTGCGAGCCATGTCAGGGCTGCGCAGCAGGGCGTTGTAAGGACCGCCCAATGCGGCGCTGGAAACTTTCAGAATGTCGTCCGCCAAGGGTCGAACTTCAGGCGCGAGTTGCGCGTAGGTGATTTGTGTGAAACGTTCCATGTATCTCTTTCAAGGCAAGCTGCGAGCATAGACAGCCATGGCTTCGATCTCTTCATCCGTCAAACTGCGTGCTGCACTGGCCATCGTGCCATCCATGTCAGCGCGAGCACCGGAGCGCAAGTTGCGCAGTTGTGCCACAAAGTATTCACTGGATTGACCCGACAAACGCGGCACATGTTTTTGCCCTTGCAGTTGTGCGCCATGGCAGGACGAGCAATATTGCTGCTGTGCAATTTGTTGGCCACGGGCAATTTTTGCGGCATCACCGCCCGCTTGGGCTGGGGGTGCTGGCTGCGTTGCGTAGTGCGCCGCAATGTCGCGCATGTCTTGCTCGTTCAGCGTGGTGGCAATGGCTTCCATGCCGCCACCCTTGCGTCGCTGATCGCGAAACTGCAGCAGTTGATAAAAGATCGACAGCTGAGGCTGCGCAGCCAAGTGAGGGGTGCCTGGGATAGCGGACACACCGTTCTCACCGTGGCATGCCGCGCACAGTTGTGCCTTCNCTTTGCCAGCCACTGCATCGGGTGCAGCAGAGGCNAGGTTGCCGCTCAGAAGTATGAAAAAAAAGGCCACTCCCTGAATGGCCTTTGAAAAATGCGTCAGCATTATTTGCTGTGTGAGATACGGAAGATCGCACCTGCCACGTCGTCAGACACGAGCATGGAGCCATCTTTCATCACATGCACGTCTGCGGGGCGGCCCCAGAAGTCATCGCCTTGAATCCAACCGGACACAAAGACTTCCTTCTTGGTCACATTGCCTTTGGCATCGAGTGCCACGCGCACCACATCAAAACCGGTCTTCTTCGTGCGGTTCCAAGAACCGTGTTCAGCGATGAAGATGTTGTGGGTGTATTCAGCAGGGAACTGCTTGCCTGTGTAAAAGCGCATGCCCAAAGCAGCCACGTGTGGGCCAATCTTCATGACGGGTTTGTCGAACTCATCGCAAGAACGGCCTTTGCCAAAATCAATGTCGACCAAGTCGCCTTGGTGGCAGAAGGGGTAGCCAAAGTTCATGCGCTTAGCCGTGATGCGGTTGAGCGTGTCATTGGGCAGATCGTCATTCACCCAATCGCGGGCGTTGTTGGTGAACCAGAGTTCTTTGGTGACAGGATGGAAGTCCATGCCCACGCTGTTGCGCACGCCTTGGGCCACAGTTTCCAAAATGTTGGTTTTGAGGTTCAAGCGCACGATCACCGCATGGGTCACAGGCTGCACCGTGATGTTGGCAGGTGTACCGATTTGGAAATACAAGTAGTTGCCNTCTGGGCTGAGCTTCATGAACTTCCAGCCGTGTGGCTCGTCCTTGGGCAGCGCGTCAAACACGACCACGGGTGCGGGCGGGTTGTCTAAGTTGGCTTCAATGTTGTCGTAGCGAATGATGCGTGACAACTCAGCCACATACAAGGCACCGTCTTTGAACACGACGCCATTTGGGCGATGCAAACCTTTGGCGATGGTCTTGACTTCACGCTTGCCGTTTTTCTCGACCACGGCATAGACGTTGCCTGGGAAACGTGTGCCAACAAACAAGGTGCCACTTGGCGACTGGACCATCGAACGTGCATTGGGCATGCCTGACGCCCACAGTTCAACCTTGAAGCCTGCGGGTACTTTGAGCTTCTCAGTGGGAATGTCTGACACTGGCAAAGCCGTCAGGCCTGGTGGGTGTGGCACCAAATTCAGGGCAGCTTGCTCTGCTGTGCGGCCTTGTGCCCATGTGGGGGGAATGGCAGGTGCGGCTGGCGCGGCTGGCGCAGCGGGCGCTTGTGCCATGGCCAAGCTACTGAAGGCCATGCCCAGTGTCAGCGTGGCGTTTTGCAGGGTGCGGGTAAATCGTTGAAGTTTCACAAATGTCTCCTTTGAAGGGTTTGAATTAAAAACGCAATCGCGTCAGCTGTGAGTCACCAAGGCGATTCCCGCTTGCCCGATTTGCGATGGTGATAACCTCAAGGAATGAATGCTGCTCAATCGAAACTATCGCGCGCCAACCTCTCTGGCGACATTTGGGGTGGCTTTGCCGCCATGCTCGTGGCCTTGCCCTCGGCCATTGCTTTTGGTGTGACCATCTTCTCGCCGCTGGGGGCAGACTTTGGTGCCAAGGGGGCGTTGGCCGGCATGCTGGGTGTCACAGCGTTGGGTTTGATTGCGGCCACGTTTGGTGGCACGCAGCGCTTGATCTCTGCACCTTGTGCGCCCGCTGCAGCCGTGCTGTCGGCACTGACCATTCAACTGACGCAACAGGGCTCGGGTGTGGCCGCGGTGGTGTTGGCCTTGTTCTTGGTGGCGTTCATCAGCAGCTTGGTACAAATCTCTTTTGGTGTGTTGCGCATCGGCGAGCTCATCAAATACATGCCGTTCCCTGTGGTGAGTGGCTACTTGAGTGGTGTGGGCCTCATCATCGTGATGAGCCAATTGCCCAAATGGATGGCGCTGCCCAAGGGCATGAACTGGTGGCAAGGCCTGCAAGCCGTAGAGCTTTGGCAAACGCCTAGCCTGATCGTGGGTGCAGCCACGGCGGCTTTGATGCTGTTGGCCCCGCGCATTTCTACGCGCGTGCCAGCGGTGATTGTGGGTTTGATCGGTGGCATTGCTGCCTATTGGTTGCTGGCCTTGACGGCCTGGCCTGAGCTGGGCAACTTGCATGACAACCCGTTCATCATTGGTCCTCTGTCGGTGGGGGGTGAAGGCTTTTTTGAGTCCTTGCTTGACCCCTTCAGGAGCCTGAGTGCATCGGGTATGCCACCTTGGACGCACATTTTGTTTCCTGCCGTGACCTTGGCGGTGTTGCTGTCCATCGACACNCTCAAGACCTGTGTGGTGTTGGACGCCATGACGGGCTCACGTCACGATTCGAACAAAGAACTCATCGGCCAAGGCCTGGGTAATTTGGCATCCTCGTTGATCGGTGGCGCACCCGGTGCCGGCACCATGGGTGCCACCTTGGTGAACAAGGCCAGCGGCGGCACCACGTATTTGTCGGGCGTGTTTCAAGGCGTGTGGTCCTTGATGGCCATACTGTTGCTCACCTCACTCATCGCTTGGGTGCCTGTGGCGGCTTTGGCTGCGCTGCTGATCGTGATTGGCTTCAAGATGATCGACTGGCATTCGTTGCAACTGCTGCGATCCAAAGACACCATGCTCGACTTTATGGTCATCTTGATCGTGGTCATCGTGGCCAACACGGTGAGCTTGATTGCCGCATCGGGCGTGGGCGTGGCGATGGCCATTGTTTTGTTTTTGCGAGAGCAAATCCACACCACCACGATTCGACGTAAATCATTTGGCGACAAAGTGTTTTCATCGCGTGTGCGCGGCCAACGTGAGCGTGACGTGTTGGCCGAGTCGGGTGGCCACACCGTGATTTTTGAATTGCAAGGCAGTTTGTTCTTTGGCACGACGGATCAGCTTTACACCGCCATTGAGCCTGAGCTGAACAAAGCCAAATTTGTGGTGCTCGATTTCATGCGTGTGCAGTCGATGGACATGACCGCAGGCCACATGATTGAGCGCATTCGCAACATGCTGTCCGAGCGTCACGCCAAGTTGTTGTTGACCCGCGTGCCTGAGCGCTTGCCCAGCGGGCGTGACCTACGCACGTATGTGGACCACATCGGTTTGCTGTCGGACAGCACTGCCAAGATATTTGATGAGTTCGACCAAGCCCTCGAATGGATTGAGGACGAAACCTTGGCGCTTGCAGGCCACGCGCATGTGTCGCACGAAGGCATTGCTTTGGCCAAATTCGAACTCTTCCACGGCTTGAACGAGCAAGAGATTGCGGCCTTGGAGCGCTGCGCGCAACACCGCGTTTACCAAGCGGGTGACTTGGTGTTTGGTGCCGACTCCACCGGTCATGAATTGATGCTCATCAGCCGAGGTGAAGTGCGCGTGAGCTTGCCTTTGGCCAATGGCAAAACCATTCATCTCACCACCTTCAGTCGCGGCCAGTTCTTTGGTGAGATGTCGTTCTTGGATGGTCGTGCGCATTCGGCCGATGTGTTTGCCACACGCGAGACAGAACTGATTTCGATTGATCGCAAAGCTTTCGCCGTTGTGGCGGCAGGCGACCCGGTGATGAGTATCAGCGTNATGCGCGCCATGGCTTTGGCCATCGCGGACCGCTTGCGTCATGCCAATGCGGAGCTGCGGGAGATGCGACAGGCTTGAGCTGCGCCAAGATGGTCTGGTGCCCCCGACAGGAATCGAACCTGTATCACTCCCTTAGGAGGGGAGAGTTCTATCCATTGAACTACGGTGGCAGCAGACGCGTATTTTACGGTGTCACTTGCTCAGCATCCGCATGGCTTCTTCCAAGCCTTTGAGCGTGAGCGGGTACATGCGATTGCTGACGATTTGTTGAATGATGGCAATGCTTTGGCGGTATTCCCACACGCCTTGGGGCTCGGGGTTGATCCACGCAAATTTAGGGAAGGCGTGCAGCAACCGTTGTAGCCATTCGGCGCCGGCTTCTTCGTTGTTGTATTCCACGCTGCCACCGGGCTGCACAATTTCATACGGGCTCATGGTGGCGTCGCCAATGAAGATGAGCTTGTAGTCTTTGTTGTACTTGCGAATGATGTCCCACGTTTCAAACTTCTCGGCGTAGCGGCGTTTGTTGTTGCGCCACATGAAGTCGTACACGCAGTTGTGGAAGTAATAAAACTCCAAGTGTTTGAACTCGGCTTTGGCCGCTGCAAACATTTCTTCGACGCGGGCAATGTGGTCATCCATGGTTCCGCCCACATCCATGAGCAGTAGCACCTTCACGTTGTTGTGGCGCTCGGGGCGCATCAAGATGTCAAGGAAGCCTGCGTTCGCAGCCGTCTTGTGGATGGTGCCTTCCAAGTCAAGCTCTTCTGCAGAGCCTTCGCGGGCAAAACGGCGCAGGCGACGCAAGGCCACTTTGATGTTGCGTGTGCCTAGCTCTTGGGTGTCGTCGTAGTCACGGTAGCTGCGTTGGTCCCACACCTTCACGGCGCTTTTGTTGCCGCCTTTGCCGCCAATGCGAATGCCTTGCGGGTTGTAGCCGCCGTTGCCAAACGGCGATGTGCCGCCTGTGCCAATCCACTTATTGCCACCTTCGTGGCGCTCTTTTTGTTCTTCGAGGCGCTTCTTGAGCGTCTCCATCAATTCGTCCCAGCCCATCTTTTCGATGGCGGCTTTTTGCTCGGGGGTGAGTTCTTTTTGAAGAATCTTTTCAAGCCAATCGAGTGGCACGTCTTTGGTGAAGTCGGTCAGCAGCTCCACGCCTTTGAAGTACGCACCAAACGCGCGGTCAAATTTGTCGTAGTGCTTTTCGTCTTTGACGAGGATGAGGCGGCTTAAAAAGTAAAAGTCATCCAAGCTGCAGGCATCGCTGCCAGGGCCGACCACTTGNGCTTGCAAGGCTTCAAGCAGCGTCAGGTACTCCTTCACCGAAACCGGCAGCTTGGCGGCGCGCAGGGTGTAGAAGAAGTCGATCAGCATGGCTTCGCTTTATTCAGCGTCTGTTTTGCGTACTCGAAATCGGCGGGCGGCTTGTAGCCCCATGCCGCCGCCAATGCCCACCATCAGGATCGCGATGATGCTGCCCGTTCCATAGCCTTCTGCAAAAAGGTTCAAGCCCAACGTCACGCCCAAGCCATAGCCCAGCAATGCGCCTGCAACGAAACCTACAGCGTCGGTCAAGCCTTCAATCAATGATGTCCACATGTGTTTCTCTTTAACGGTTACGGGTTTGCATGAACACCAGTTTTTCAAACAGGGTCACGTCTTGTTCGTTTTTCAGCAGGGCGCCAACTAAAGGTGGAATGGACACTTTGTCGTCCGCCGTTTGCAGGGCTTCTAGCGGGATGTCTTCCGCCACCAAGAGTTTGAGCCAATCGATCAGCTCGCTGGTGGAGGGCTTTTTCTTCAAGCCCGGCAAGTTGCGAATGTCAAAGAAGGTTTTCATGGCCACCGACAGCAGCTCTTGTTTGATGTTGGGGAAATGCACAGCCACGATGTGGCGCATGGTGTCCGCATCAGGGAACTTGATGTAGTGGAAGAAGCAACGGCGCAAGAAAGCGTCGGGCAACTCTTTCTCGTTGTTCGAGGTGATGAAGACCAGTGGACGGTTTTTGGCTTGGATCAGCTGGCGCGTCTCGTAGCAATAAAACTCCATGCGGTCGAGCTCGCGCAACAAGTCGTTGGGGAANTCGATGTCGGCTTTGTCAATCTCGTCAATCAGCAGCGCCACGGGTTCTTCCGAAGTGAAGGCTTGCCACAACACCCCTTTGAGGATGTAGTTGTTGATGTCTTTGACGCGCGTGCTGCTCTCGGCATCGGCCATTTGGCTGTCACGTAGACGACTCACTGCATCGTATTCGTACAAGCCTTGTTGGGCCTTGGTCGTGGATTTGATGTGCCATTGCAACAGGGGTAAACCCAGGGACTCGGCCACCTCTTCTGCAAGCATAGTCTTGCCTGTGCCAGGTTCGCCCTTGACTAGCAAGGGCCGCTTGAGCGCGATGGCTGCATTGACCGCGAGCATCAAGTCTTGGGTTGCAACGTAGTTGTCAGTACCTTTGAATTTCATGGGTGGTTCCGTCTATTATTTGGGTTACATCAACCTCTGGGGATTGTGGTTTGCATATGAAAAAGATTGTCTCGTTCGCGTTTGTTTTGACTGTATCTGTTGTGTCCACGCTTTCATACGCGCAAGACATCAAAGGCGATGCTAACGCAGGCGCCAACAAAATTGCGATGTGTATTGGTTGCCACGGCATCCTTGGCTATCAAGCCAGTTTCCCTGAGGTCCACAAGGTACCCAAGATTTCTGGCCAAGGTGAAAAGTACATCACCACGGCGCTGAACGCCTACAAAAAAGGCGAGCGCAAACACCCCACCATGCGCAGCATTGCCGACAGCTTGACCGACCAAGACATTGCGGACATCTCGGCTTATTACGCCAACCACGGCAAAGTGGAGGGCGCGGCATTGCCAGACAAAGCGACCGAACCCAAAGCCAACGTGGCTGCGTTGTTGACCAAAGGTGCTTGCACCTCATGCCACGGCGAAAACTTTGCCAAGCCCATTGACCCAAGCTATCCCAAGATTGCAGGCCAGCACGCTGACTACTTGTATGTGGCTTTGAAGTCCTACAAAGCTGAGGGCTCCACAACATGGGGCCGTAGCAATGGCGTGATGGGCGGCGTGGCTAAGCAGTTCAGCAATGCCGAGCTCAAAGAGTTGGCCAACTACGTGGCCTCGCAGCAAGGCGATTTGAAGACCCTTCCGCAAAGCCGATTCCGTTGAACGCGGCTTAACTTGCGTACCCAGCCCCGCTAGATGCGGGGCTTTTCATTTGTTGCCTATGTGTTTCAGAATTTTGTGGCTCAGCAAGCGTGAATCTTGTGCGGGCTCTTTGTGGCATGCGCGGCGATAAGCCTGTAGCGTTTTATCTGCCAAGGCCAACACGCTGCCAGCTTCATACATGCCACCGACCAGGTTTTCGCCAAACGGCACCCCCATCAACAACTCAGCGCCCTCGCTGGCATGCGCGGCGGTGTAGATGTGAAACTGCCCCTGCGCCACGGCATCAATCACCGTTTGGCTGAGCATCAGGTGATGGCGGTTGCGCTGAGGAATCAACGCACCCTGCGTGCCGTCCAGCCCTAAGGTTTGGCAGGTACGAAAGAAACCCTCTATTTTTTCGTTCACGCCACCGACGGGCAAAATTTCACCGTTTTGGTTGACTGCCCCTGTCACTGCAATGTTTTGTTTGAGGGGCAGGCCCGAGAGCGACGACAGCAAGGCATATAGCTCGGCGCAGGAAGCCGAGTCACCCTCGACACCGTGGTACTCCTGCTCAAACACCACCGAGGCGTCGAAGGCCAAGGGCGCGATGTGCGAGAACAGGGCCGACAAATAGCTGTGCAAGATCAACACGCCTTTGTCGTGGATGGGGCCTGATAGCTTCACCTCGCGCTCAATGTTGAGCAAACCCTCGTTGCCTGCGTAGGTGAGCGCCGTGACCCGCACAGGAAAGCCAAACGCGTGGTCGCCCAACTCGATGACGGTGAGGCCGTTGAGTTGGCCCACTTTCTCGCCCTGCACAGAGATCAACCGTTCGCCATCGGTGATGGAGTCTTGCAGGCTTTGCTCGATGTAGCCGTTCCTGAAGGCGCGTGCTTGCATGGCGGCATCGACATCGCTGGCTTGCACCCAGGTGGCGCCGCGTTGCGAGGCGTGGCTGGCGCTTTCAATGACCATCGATTCGGTGTGTGAAAACAGTGCGCTTTGGCGTGTTTGATCATCCACCTCGCGGTGTGTGCATTCAATCAAGCGGGCCACGGCATCGGCCTTGAAATGGGGCAACCCCAGTCGCTCGCAGCAGTGCGCCACGAAGATGCCTGAGGCGCGGCGTGTGTCGGCGTTGGCCGTGAAGCTTTCCGAAAACTCCACCTTGCACATGAAGCGGCGAAAGAACTCGGGCGCGCCTTCTTGCAGCACGTAGTATTCCTCGACCGTGCCAATCAGCACGATCTTCACGTTGAGCTCCACGGCCTCTGGCTCTATGGCTACCGTCGCGATGGGTGAGAGGTGCAGGCCAGGCTCTTCAATCTGCATGCGACCGCTGCGCAAAAAGCGCGAGAGCTTCTCCCACACCAACGCATCGCTCAAGAGGTCACGCACATGCAGCATCAAAAAACCACCATGGGCTTTGAGCAAGCTGCCCGCACGGATGCGCGAGAAGTCGGTCATCAACACATCGTCTTCGGCTTGGTACTCCACGCTGCCAAACAGTGAGCGAAACATCGGGTTGTCTTCGATCACAACGGGGGCGCCCTTGGTGTCGTGGTTGTCCACCGCCACGTTGACGCGGTAGCGCAGCAGCAGGGTGTTGAGTGCTTCGAGTCGCACATCCTCCTCGTCATCGTCTAGGGGCTCGAACAGGTCCATGTGCTCCAACACATCGGTGATGACTTTGTCGAAATAGTGGTTGAGTTTGTCTTTGTCTTGCGAGGGCTTGTTGATCGCTTTGCTGATTTGGGCCAGCTCTTGCTCCAACATGGGTTTGATGGTTTGGCGTCGCAGGGCGGCCAAGCCCTCGTTCTTGACGCGGTCGATGGGGCGCGTTTTGTCCAGAAAGTTTGCGATCTCGGTGCGCAGCTCCAGCTCAGCTTGGTCAATGGCGGTGCGTCGCTCTTTGGGTAAGGCCATGGCTTCGGCTTCGGTCAGAGGCACACCTTTTTCGTCACGCAAGGTGAAGAGCAAATGCCCCCCTTCGCGAAACAGCGAGAAGCTGCGCGCTTCAGCAAACGCATCCAGCACGGCATAGGCGCGGTCTTCTTCTTGTTTGTAGGTTTTTTCGATGTGCGCACTCTCCACCTTGAAATCTTGCGCGGTCAAGCGTTTGGGGATGTCAGCCAGCAAGGTCTTGGTGAGTTGCGCCATGTGCAAGCGAAGCTTGCGGGCCTCGCCAGCAGGCAGGTGCAAGGCGTGCGGGTGCTCTGGTGTTTCGAAGTTGTACAGATAGCAAAGGTCAGGTGGTACGGGACGATTGGCGGCCACGCTTTGCATCATTTGGTGCAGCAAGGTGGAGCGTCCGCTACCCACTTCACCCAAGACAAACAGGTTGTAGTTGGCTTGCGCCATTTCCAAACCGAAGCGTGCGGCCTTTTCAGCCCGTTCTTGGCCGATCCAAGGCAAGGGGTGACCCACCAATTCGGCTGTGTTTGAAAAGCCTAGGGCATCGGCGTTGACTGTGATGCGCAGCGCGTCTGCTGAAACAAGGGCAGCGCCGATTGGTTTCGCGGTGTTGTGCATGTACTCTCCCAAGGACTGCGGCAATTTGGGCTGCGCGCAGGGGTATGTCCATGCTTTTTAGCACAGACACGCCTTTTAAAGCTTGAGATTGCTCAGCACTTCGTCGGTGTGTTCGCCCAAGCGCGGCGCACCACGCCAGACGCCCGTGGGTGTGCCGCTCATGCGCACAGGGGGGCGAAGTTGGCGCAACATGCCCTCGTGCGGATGCGGCACATCCAGCCAAGCCTGAGTGGCAGCCAAATGCGGGTCGGTCAGCAAGTCGTCGAGCTTCATCATGGGCATGACGGGGATGTCATGCGCGGTGAAGTCTTTCATCCAGTCGGCGCTGCGGCGCGTGCGCAAGTGTTGGCCNACAAAGGCATACAGCGCNTCGATGTGTTTGAGGCGCTCAACTTGCGAGCCAAAGCGTGCATCGGTGTGGAACAACTCGGATTGGCCGATGAGCCCCAAGAAGGCTTGCCAATGCGCGTCGTTGTACATGAGGGCGCAGATGTACCCATCTTGCGTTTGGTAAGGTTTGCGGTTGGCCGACAGCATGCGTGCGTGGCCCATCGGCGCGATGGGGGGCTGCCAAGTTTCGCCGCCCAAATGCTCGCCCAACACAAACTGCAGCAAGCATTCAAACATGGGCACTTCCACATGCTGGCCCAAGCCCGTGCGNTAGCGTGCGATGACGGCGGCCAACACCGCGTGGACCATGTTGAGCCCCGTCACGCGGTCAGCGAAGGTGGTGGGCGCGTAACGCGGTTCGGGGCTACCGCTCTGCGTCATCAGCCAAGGGATGCCTACTGCGCCTTGAATCAGGTCGTCATAAGCGGGCCAGTCTGAATAGGGGCCGCCTTCGCTGTAGCCATACGCACCGCACACCACCAAGCGCGGGTTGATGGCGTGCAGGGTTTCAAACGACAAGCCCAGGCGCGCCATCGACGCGGGGCGGATGTTGTAGGTCAGCACGTCGGCAGTTTTGCAAAGCGCGAGCAATTGCGCGCGTGGTTCGGGCTGTCGCAAGTCGAGCACCACCGAGCGTTTGTTTCGGTTGGCGTTGATGAAGATGTGGCCCATGCCCGGGTGCTTCATCGGCCCTGCGTGACGCATGATGTCGCCGCTGGGCGGCTCGATTTTGATCACGTCTGCGCCGTAGTCGCCCAAGATTTGCGTCGCGTAGGGGCCCAGCACCACGCCCGTCAGGTCAATGACGCGCAAGCCTGCGAGGGCGCCTTGCAGGCTGGCGGTTTCAGCGAAGCTCATGGCTTACTCGGGTGTGATGCCAGCGGCCTTGACCCAGCCGCCCCATTTTTTGATTTCCGCATCGATGGTTTTGGCCAAGGTGGCGGCGTCTTCCACCTCAATGTCAATGCCCACACCTTGGATTTTTTCGCGCACTTCAGGCTTGGCCAGGACGGCCATCAACGTGGCGGTGGCTTTCTTTTGCACATCCGCAGGAATGCCGGCTGGGGCCATCAGGCCGAACCACGCGCTCACGTTGTAGTCCTTCACGGTGTCGCTGATGGGCGGCACATTCGGTGCTTTGCCTGCGCGCTTCTTGGTGGTCACGCCCAAGCCACGCATGCGACCGCCGTTCATTTGCGACACGGCGTTGCCCGTGTCCGCAAAGGCGAATTGAATTTGGCCGCCNAGCAAATCGGTCAAGGCGGGGGGAATGCTTTTGTACGGNACATTGATGGTTTGCAAGCCCGCCAACTCATTGAGCATGGCGGCAGATACCAAGGAACCTGATGAGCCGTGGCCAAAGGCCAGCTTGCCGGGGTTGGCTTTGGCGTAGCTCACAAACTCTTTCATGTCTTTGGCGGGAAAGTCGTTGTTGACCATCAAGATAAAACCGACTTCGCCAATTTTTCCGATGGGCGTGAAGTCCTTCACGGGGTCATACGGCAACTTGCGATACAGGTGCACGTTGGCGGCTTGTGTGGTGCTGGTGGTGACCAAGAAGGTGTAGCCATCGGCGGGGGCCACCTTGACGGCTTCAGCACCCAAGATGCCATTGGCACCCGCTTTGTTTTCAATGGTGATGGGCTGGCCCCATGCGTCGCTCATGGCTTGCGCGATGATGCGGCCCACGTTGTCGGTGGCGCTGCCCGCGCTAAAAGGCACGACGAACTTGATGGGCTTGTTGGGGTAACTTTGTGCCATCGCGTTGGGCGACACAAGGCAGCCAAGGGCGGCGGCTGCAAAGCCCGCACACAAGGTACGGCGAAGGGTTGAGCTGAGTGGGAAGTGGCGCATGGTTTGTCTCCTGTTTGAATTTTTTGAAATCACAACGCCACTGTGCACTAATCTTTGGTGGCGCGCCGTTGCACGGCGTCAATGTAGGCGTGTCCATCGGGTGGGCGGCCACTGCGTTGGCTCTCCCAAATCATTTGGCCGAGTGCATCCATGGTTTCGTGGTGCGCGTCGTGCAGTGAGTCGCGTTTGGCGGTGAGCAACTCAACCGCTTGGCGAATACCACGGGGCTGGTCAATGGAGCATTGTTCGCTCACCGACAGGTGCATGGACAAGTGCAAAAAGGGGTTGGTCTTGCCGTCTTTGACCTCGTACATGCGGGCCAAGGCCGCGTCGACATCGGCGAAATCTGCGTGGTACTCGGGGTGCTCGGCCACCCATTGGCTGGCGAGCGTTTCGAGGGCGTCCATGGGTTGCGCGTTGCGCCACTTGGCATAGACCGAACAGAAAAAGCGCCGTACGTCGGCTTGGCTGGGTTCGAACATCAGGTGCTTAGATCACTGCTCAACGAACGCGCGTTCCACCACGAAGTCGCCGGGTGTGGTGGTGGAGCCTTCTTTGAAACCACGCGCCTCAAGCAAGGTGCGCATGTCTTTGTTCAGGCCAGGGCTGCCGCAAATCATGATGCGGTCGTTGGCTGGGTCCATGTCAGGCATGCCCAAATCTTGCGTGAGTTTGTTGGAGGTGATCAAGTCGGTCACGCGACCTTGGTTTTTAAAAGGCTCTCGCGTGACGGTGGGGTAGTACAGCATTTGCTGGCTGACCATNTCGCCCAAGAACTCGTGCTTGGGCAGCTCGTCTGTCAAGTAGTCGCGGTAGGCGAGTTCTTTGACTTCGCGCACGCCGTGCACCACGATGACTTTTTCGAAACGCTCGTAGGTCTCGGGGTCGCGCACGATGCTCAAGAATGGCGCCAAGCCCGTGCCGGTACCAATCAAGTACAGATTTTTGGCAGGCAACAAGTAGTCAATCAGCAAGGTGCCTGTGGGCTTTTTACCGATGACGATTTTGTCGCCCACTTTGATGTGTTGCAGCTTAGAAGTGAGGGGGCCGTCTTGCACCTTGATGCTCAAGAACTCCAAGTGCTCTTCGTAGTTGGCGCTGACGATGCTGTAGGCGCGTAACAGCGGTTTGCCGTTCTCGCCACGCAGGCCAATCATGGTGAAGTGGCCGTTGGAGAAACGCAGCGAGGTATCGCGGGTGGTGGTGAAGCTGAACAGGCTGTCGGTCCAATGGTGGACGGACAAAACTTCTTCGTCTAGGAATGCACTCATGACTGGGATAAAAACAATAGAAATTAAGCCCTCTAGTGTAGGCGAGGNCTTAAAACCTGGGGCTATATGTTGCCATCTTGACCGCTATAAGGCGGGGCTCGGGCCT
>JGI25913J50563_1000044_pt1 | contig 19899 bp, 9 predicted proteins | sample LauGreSp1BDMLBSN_2_FD_50563 | JGI IMG/M metagenome (IMG submission 50563)
ATAACCTCATACGTTCCTGCGCCTGTTGGTTTAGTTGCGCTTGGGCCATAGGTTGTAGATCCTGTCCCAACATAACTATACGTAACCGCACCCGTAGATCCCGTTTTTGTATTCGTTGCTGGGCCTTGTGTAGAGCCATTGTACGTGTAGGAAGTAAGGCCCGTTACCGAGATTGTGGAACTTGCCGTATTAATCGTAAAGGCATAAGGAGCAGATGTTGCACCACTATAATTAGCGTCAGCAGCAAGTGTGGCGATAACCTCGTACGTTCCTACACCTGTCGGTAAGGTGGCACTTGGACCATACGTAGTTGATCCTGTCCCAGCATAACTATACGTAACCGCACCCGTAGATCCAGTTTTTGTATTCGTTATAGGGCCTTGGCCAGAACCATTATATGTGTAGGTAGTTAGACCTGTTACGGTAATAGTGGAGCTTGCCGTATTAATCGTAAAGGCATAAGGAGCAGATGTTGCACCATTATAATTTGCATCAGCAGCAAGTGTGGCGATAACCTCGTACGTTCCTACACCTGTCGGTAAGGTGGCACTTGGACCATAGGTTGTTGATCCTGTCCCAGCATAACTATACGTAACCGCACCCGTAGATCCAGTTTTTGTATTCGTAGCTGGGCCTTGTGTAGAGCCATTGTACGTGTAAGAAGTAAGGCCCGTTACCGTGATTGTGGAACTTTGACTGTTAATTGTTTGGGTAAAGGGTATAACTGAGGATACACAACCTAAAGAACCATTTTTTACAAGTAAATTAAAATTATAAATCCCTGGACTTGAAGCAGGAATGGATACCGTGATGGGACTTACTGGCAATCCGTAATTTGAGATAGCCACAAAATTTGGCATCGCATTGGGTCCCACAGCTGTTATGCTGTACTCATCAGGAGTCCCCACCGCGTTGCTATAAGTTAAATCAAAACTTGTTGCAGTGGTATACAGATTCGCAAGTTGTCCTAAAGTAATTACAGGTGTTGGACTCACTGTTACTGTTATAACACCACTCGTAGCAGCGCTACAAGTACCACTTGTTACGACTGCTTGATAATAGGTAGTAATAGTTAAATTACCTGTATTTAAAGATGAAGCATTAGCTCCACTGATATTTGTAAAGTTGACACCATCTGTAGATTGCTGCCATTGAATAGATCCTGTATGACCTGCCAAAGTTAAAACGGTACTCGATCCCTCACAAACAGTTGAATTAGCTACAGAAGCTGTTCCCGCCACGCTAACTGGATCAATCGTTATTCTACTAGAGAAAGAAGATGTACATTGGTTGCCATCCGTAATGGTTAAAATAGGATCAAAAGTACCCGCTGTTGTATAGGTATTACTTGCATTGGCGGTGAAAGCGGTCGCACCATCTCCAAAGGTCCACGAATACGTTCCAATCGGAGAGTTCGTCGTAGCATTTGGCGTACTTGCATTTGTGAAAGTCACAACACCATTTGTTAAACACACGGTGTTCGCCGATAGAGTGAAGCTAGCTGTAGGTGCTGGCTGACTACTAATTGTTACACTTAACACCGTACTAAATACAGAACTTCCACAAGCATTATTGGCCAAGACTTTAATTGTACCAGATCCAGCGCTATTAGCAGCAGTAATATTAATCACATTAGTTGTGGAAGGCGTAGCGGTCAAATTACCATCTACCACCCAGGTATAGGATGTAGCACCCGGTACAGCGGCAATACTATACACCTGATTCGAATTCATACAGATAACAGACTGTCCTGAAATAGAACCCGGAGTCGCAGGGATTGATGATACTGTGGTTGTAATAGCGTTTGACGTGGCAGGTGTTCCCGTGACACAAGAAGCTAGACTAGAAGTCATCACCACCGTTATTACGTCATTATTAGCTAATGAAGTCGTTGAATAGGTAGCGCTATTCGCCCCCGATATATTGTTACCATTTAATTTCCATTGGTACGTAGGAGTGCTTCCTCCATTTGTAGGCGTGGCGGTAAATACCACATTCGTGCCTGAACAAACACTGTTATTGGTAGCATTTGAACTAATGGATACGGAAGCAACGACTGTTCTTGTCACTGAAGCATTTCCTGTAGCCATATTTTGAGTCACAGCATCAGTCGATGTGATCGCAATATTTCCTGATTGACCATTGACGGCCGAAGTACTTAAACGCACATAAATTAGTCTTGCACTCACAGATCCTGACGAAGGGGCAATGCTCAACGTAGTCGTGTAGGTACCTGCTGAACTTGTGGCTAATTCATAGCCCACAGGCGCAGTTAATACTAAATTAGCGGTTAAATATTGCGCACTTACGGTAAAGGTCTGGGCGTCAGAAGCCGTTCCTAAACACGTAGTGAATGTATTTAAAGTTCCCGTTTTTGTGATGGTGGGTACAACCACGGTGACTACTTTGGAAACCGTCTTTTCACAAATAGTATAGGTAATAGTGCTTGTTCCAGGATTCACCCCCGTTACCACACCAGTAGTAGCATTAACCGTTGCAATATTCGTTGCTGCAGAAGCCCAAGTTCCACCCGTTAATCCATTCGTATATGTAGTGGTCAAACCTTTGTTTAGGATAGATGCACCTGCAATTTCAGGAATTGTACCCGCAACGAAATTAGACGTTGAACCCGTTTTTGCGAAATTAGTTAACGTACCGTTATAAGGTGTGGCCGTTCTACCATTTAAAGTTGTGATCGAGGTATTTGATCCCCCAGCAATTCCTTGATTGAAATTATAATAGGCGACTAAACCTGTTTCATCACCATTTAGTTCGGTATGCATACTTGACGTAATCTCGGATTGCGTTTTAGTAACGTTCCAAATTTTCACATTGTCTAATAAACCGTTATAATATTGAGGGAAATACGTTCCATAAGAACCTAATTTCAATGAGGTAGATACATTTTTTAAAGAGCTGTACCCTGTTGCCAGCGTACTACCTTGCTGCACTCCATCAATATACAAACTCAAATTCCCACTATTTGAGCCATCATAAACCATTGCGATATGCTGCCATTTATTGATTACTAAATTGTTTGTAGTTATAGCTTGTGCAGTAATTCCATTTCCAATTTCAGCTCTTAAAACTCCTGAATTATATCTTAACGCATAAGCTAAATCAGCTGATTGACCCGTATTTACATCTTGTATTTTCCCAATGATTACTTGAGCACCAGTAGTACTCGCAGGTTTAACCCAGGCCTCTATTGTGAACGCTGTTAATAAGTCTAAAGCAGCATTATCTGGAATATCAACATAATCATTGACTCCATCAAAACTCAAAGCATTATCCGTATTAACCGTAGCAGTCACTGTTTTAGAAGCCGCCCCTGTTGAGGCAACAATAAAGTTACCGCTAGTTGCAGACGCCGCTGAATTAATTAATCTAGCATACACATTTGTCGTAGCTAACGTTCCAGATGTAGGTGCTAAGGTCAAAGTAGCGCTGTAAGTTCCAGCTGATGCATTTGAAACTTCAAATCCAATAGGTGCAGTAACCGTCACACTTGCCCCTAGATTCGTTCCTGCAACGGTAAAGGTTTGAGGAGGAATCGAACATCCAGAGCAAGTCGTGAATGTTTTTAAAGTCCCCGTCGTAATAGTTGGTACTAAGACAGTTACGCTATAAGTAGCCACTTTACCACAAATAGTATAACTGAAGGTTGCATTACCACCAGCTACTCCTGTTATTAATCCCGTAGAGGCATTAATGGTTGCGACATTGTCATTTGAACTTGACCACACACCACCAGTTAAACCGTTGTATAATGCCAAAGTTCCGCCAGCTAAAACGGTTGTTGCATTTCCAGCAGCTGTGATTTCTTGTATGGGTCCAGTAACGAAATTAGCATTGTTCCCCGTTAAAGCTATAGCCGTTAAAGTTCCATTGAATCCAGAAGGTCCTCTATCAGTTAAAGTGGTGATACTTGTATTTGTACCACCAGCAATACCTTGATTAAAATTGTAGTAAGCTAAAAGATTGGATTCATCTCCATTTAACTCTGTAAACATCCCATTTGAAATTTCAGACGCTGATCTTTCTGTATTCCAAACTTTTAAATTATCAATGGCTCCTGTAAATAAACCCTCCATACCTGTACCTACTCGCTTTCCACCAATACTTCTGAAGGCTGCATTATCTCCTGTCACATTCATGGTGTTAGTAGAAGCGTCTAAAACACCGTTGATGTACATTTTTACCACCCCTGTGCTACTTCTAGTAACAGCCACGTGTGTCCATGTATTTAAGGGAACGGAAGTGGTAGAATTTAGCCCAAAAGACCAAGTTGATCCATTACCAAAATTTGCGTGTAGCTTATTACCGTTTGTTATAGCTATCGCTTGTACCACATCTTTAGTAAAGATTTCAGAGAACGCTTCCGTAGAACCTTTCCAATAAACCCACGCTTCCGTTGTGTTAGCTAAATTTGTATTATCTAAAATATCTCCCAAGTTCACATATCCTGCATGATCTAACATCAATGCATTATCCGTATTTACTGTCGCAGCAACAGTTCTAGTAGTAGCACCAGGGGATGTAATCGTGAAATTACCTGCAACTGCAGAGGAAGCGTTGTTAATTAATCTTGCATAAATGGTAGTAGATGCAACAGAACCGGAACTTGGCACTAATGATGTAGTTGAACTGTAAGTTCCGCCAGATGCTGTTGCAATTTCAAATCCTGTAGGTGCTGCTACAAGTAGGTTCGCTCCTAAATTTGTTCCTGAGACAGTGAATGTTTGAGGTGTAATGCTGCAGCCAGAGCAAGAGGTGAACGTTTTTAATGTTCCGCTAGTCGTGATCGTTGGCGTAACAATAGTTAACGCATAACTAACTGTTTTATCACAAATGGTATAGGTAATGTTAACTGAACCATTGGCTACACCAGCGACCAAACCAGTTGAACTATTCACCGTAGCAAATGAAGTATTAGACGAAGCCCAAACTCCTCCCACAAGCCCATTTGAAAGTTGTAAAGTATTTCCAGTAGCAAGTGTGGTTGCATTACCCGCCGCAGAAATTTCAGGAATAAAACCTGCCACAAAATTCGAAGATGTGCCTGTTAGTGCAAAACTTGTTAATGTTCCATTGTATGCATTAGAAGAATTATCATTTACCGTTGTAATAGAATTTGTTCCATTTGCAACGCCTTGATTAAAATCATAATTAGCAACTAACCCCGTTTCATTACCTGACATTTCGACAAACATATTTGCCGCTATATCAGAGCTAGTTCTTGCTGTATTCCAAACCCTTAGTTGATCGATGCCCCCATTGAAATATGACCCGGCAATAGGACCATAAGCAGTGCTAGAGGTCTTGTAGGCTAAAAGTCCAATATTTGATCTATCTAAAGTAGGATTCGAAGTAATATCACCATTTGATGTAACGCTAGCAACTTGGCCATTAACGTACAATACTGCACTTGATCCAGATTTAACCACCGCGACATGCACCCACTTTCCCGTATTAACAGGAGTAGTACATTCTAATCCATAAAATTTAGTGCCATCATTTAAAATAAATTGAAGTTTTCCATAGGAGGTTCTAAATTCAACTACACTACTATTTACTGTTGAACTACCCCATCCAATAATTTCATTGATAGCCTTCGAATCAGATGTTTTAATCCAAGCTTCAATTGTTACAGCAGAATTGTTGTATGCTGATGCAAAAGCAGAAGGCAAACTCGCATAATCGCTTGAACCATCAAAATTCAATGCATTATCTGTATTCGTAGTTACCGTAATTGTTTTTGCTACTGCCCCTGTTGAAGCAACTGAGATCACATCACTTGTAACCGATATTGCATTATTTGTCAATTTTGCGTAAACGGTAGTAGTTGTTACAGTGCCTGAAGATGGAGCAATATTAATACTTGTTGCAAATCCACTAGTTGGACTGGTTGACACTTGGAATCCAATAGGAGCTGTGACTACCAGATTATTAGTCGCTAAATCTACCCCCGAAACGGTAAAACTTTGTGGAGCCACTGTACATCCTGAACAGGATGTGAACGTTTTTAAAGCCCCTGTTGCAGTCAATACTGGATTAGTTACCGCTGTGAAATTGACAGAAGCATTATTGGTACCATTCGTCCCATTTAATGTATAATTCAATGTGGCCGCTTCCACGAATGTTGAACTAGTTAAAATGGCGGTATAAGTCCCATCATTATTATCAGTCACACTACTGATGCTTCCTTTATTTGTAGTAATTAAAACAGTTCCGCCTGTGGAAGTTAAATTAGTTCCGTTCGCTTGTTTTAATTGAACTGTAATTACCGAAGTAGTCGTACCATCAGCAGCAATACTTGTTGGATTTGCTGTGATGGTTGATGTCGTTGTAGAAGCTGCTACTGGGACAGATCCACAAATAGCTAAACTTGGTGTACCTGTACAGTTAAATGTATTGATAAATGAGCTAGCAGAAACACCATCGCCCATACTTCCAGAGGTTTTATGCCCTACATAGCAGAATTGCGCACTTCCTTGTTTTAAATATACTAAAGTATGCCCGCCTAATTCAGCAGACAAAGCGACATCCGTACCAGATGTAAATCCTAAAGGCGTTCCGGGATCATATGTAGTTCCATCTGTTGTACGACCTAAAGCCAAACCTTCATTATCTCCCCAAGTATATAAATCTCCCGATTTTGTAACTGCAGCAATACCAGGAAATGAGGCATCATGTTCTTGAGCGGTAATAAAAGATACATTACTAAAATTCGTAGTTGAATTAATTTTAGCATTTACCCATGAAGTTCTTTCTGTTGTAGTAAAATCTCCTAATTGTTTCTGGGCGTTATAACCCAAACTATATAAAGCTCCGCTGTTACTCAATATATAGTAGGAATTTTTAACGGACGTAGAATTTTTGATACCACCAGTAACCGCAATCATTTTGGGAATATTAGTGATAGAGAACTCTGCAGGCAATGTCATTTTTGTTGCATAACTTCTTGCCGCTGCTGCTGATCCATCACCTAAATACGTACTAGAGCCCCAGGTGTAGACTGTACCATCTGATTTTAAAGCGATGACTGCGTTCAAAGTCCCACTACTTGCTTGAGCTCTTACTGCTGTTACACCAGTTAAATCAGTAGAAGCATTTATTTTAGCTTTCAACCATGTTTTGGGATTTACAGTAGTATTTCCAGTTGCATTAAACCCAGCATTTTGAGCCAATACCCATACTTCCCCAGCATTGGTTAAAATGATTAAATTACCATAAGTAGCGGTCATCATTTTAACATCATACGGATTTACACCAAGTGGCAGACCTGTCGCAGTATTGACATTATTTGCTGTAAAGTTGTTAGTTGCTATTTTGCCAAAAGTTGACGAACCTTTTAAATCCAGATTTATAACATACCCAACACTTCCCCAAACGTATAATCCATCCGTTGTAAGCAAAATGGCTTGCTCCTTACCTCCACCACCTTGTCCACCAATCGCTGCTTTTAAAGGAGTGCCTCGTAAATTCGGGAAATTAGTCACATTAATATCTAATGGTCTTAATACACTTCCAGCACCCGAATTATCTAAATCCTCTCCCCAAACAGAAAAACTTGCATCCGTTTTTTGAGCGATAGACTGATGGTAACCACTTACGATTTTATCATAAGGGTTGTTCACATCACAATTAGGTGCTGTCGGGGCATCATTATCTACAATTGAACCTAAACCAATTTTACTACCTACTGATACCAATAAATTTTCGATATTCTCAACCAATAAATCATCTGTAGTATTTACAGTTATGGTAAAACTACTCACACCACCGGGTACCGTGATGGTACCATCTCCGTTATCTACTACGCCATTGGAAAAACTATAAGAAGCAGTATAATCCGCTCCTTTTATAGCAGTTCCAGACGTATTGAAAGTGTAAACTTGAGGACGTCCTGCTGTTGTAGCTGTACTTAATGTTACGGTAAAGACTAAATTTAGACCTTCTATAACATTAGCATTGGTTAATGAAATTGAAGATGGCTGTGGGGTATTTGCTAATTCTGCATTAAAATCTACAATAATTCCTGAAGTGGCTGCATTTCCATTTCTGCTTTCTCCATCAGTAAATGCTAAAGTAGATGCGTAAGATCTAAGACCTATACTCGTACTGGAACCACTAGTGCTTCCTCCAACAATATTGTAGGTTTGATTTGCACCATAAGTTATGGTTGCATTTTGGCCAGCATCTATGATCAGGCCATATACAACCACATTCCCAGTTACGGTCTCTCTCCAGTTTAAAGCTCCACTCAGAGAGATAACTCTGCCAGAAGTCAAATAAAATTTAATTATACCTGCCAAGTCATTGCCTTGGGTTCCTCCAAAGGTACCAGAATATGCCTGTCCAAAACTCACCCTAGCAATTCCAAGAGTAGCAAAGTTTTTGATATTACTTGTACTCTGAACCGCCGAGTTTTGCACTCCAAGATAACCGTTTGAAAAAGTTAAACTTACTTGACCTTGAGATTTAAAAGCGGTCAAAGACAAAACTACCAAGAATAAAAAAAAGGTAACTTTATGAAAAGACTTTAAAAAGCCTGTCCAATTGTTTAAAATAAACATATTTATAAAATTTAGAACACGGAGTTAAACCCCTTGAAGGTATGTTTGAGCTACACGTTATATCAACGATATGACTCAAAAATTCAATTATTAACACTAAGTTACGGCAAAGGGAAATCAATCTTTAGAGATCAATTTGAGTAATTAGTCCAAAAAAAAATTGGACTAACTCGAATCCTTCAAGATTTTGAGCAAATTTTAGAATTAGCCAGTTTTTAAAAAATTTAGCTTAATTTTAAACCACATGAGAGCGCTGTTTATACTTTTTATACTATTCATTTATTTCCCGGGGAAATCCGAGGAAATCAGTTTGGCCTACGAGGTAGAAACCCTGATAAGCTACCAGAAACCCTATATATACATCATTGAAAAGGGGCAATATAGGACGATCAAGATTCCTGAAATGACGGCGTCTGCTCCCATTCCTTTTAAGTTTACAGATACGACCTTTGCCAGAAAATTTACCCCCGCGTCTCACAACCTGTTTAAGGTGAATAACAAAATTTATTTGGCGGATAATTTAGGCGGGATGGTGTATGAATTAAGGCAAAATGAACTGGTTCGAATCGATCAATCTTTTGAGCATAAAATGCAGATTAATTCGGCTTCGTTTACCTTTGATAATCGCATCTTTAAGTTTGGGGGATATGGCTTTTGGTCAGCGCGTAATTTCTTCACTTATTTTGATTTAAACTCCAAAGAATGGGAAGCCTATTCACCCGTCCAAGGGGATCAAATTCCGCCTGGATTATTCGATGTAAATCAATATAAAAATGGGGATGAAATTACGTATTTTAATGGCATGTCCATTGATCCTTTCGATAATTTAAAGTTTGAAAAAAATCAAACCGTTTGGCATTTTAATTTGCGTAGTAAAACCTGGGAAAACAGAGGTAAAACGGCCCTGTTTTTTGGAAATAATCCCCAAAATTTTCAATACAAAAACTACTATTTTGCCTTCACCGATGAACGTAGAATTATCCGTGTAAACTTCAGTGACAATTTCTACGAAATATTCTCTAATGAAGCTGTATCGAGCAAAATATCGCCTAAAATGCAGCCCTTTGTCGAGAACGAACGAATCTATTTTTTTGCCAATAACCACGCTTCTGAAGGCATCGATTTAGTCTCCATATCATTACCGGAATTTTTAGGCAACTCACAATCAAAAGAAGACTTCATCAAAATTGATTTTTGGTCCACCTACTCTTCCTATTTTAACCTGGTTTTAGGTCTAATTTTGCTGGGTTTAATCCGCCTATATTTGGCGTAAATACAGGCCCGCAAAACCGACCCTTATTACCGATAAAAACGGAATGCTGTATGTAGGAAATGCGGCCATTAATTTTGACGAAACAGAGCTAAAAGTACTGCGCTTTTTATTGAAAAATGATGACGTTCCTAACTCAGAACTACTTGAATTAATCGAGCAAAAAGGCGTCCATTTTTCACACAATATTCGGTTGAAAAATGACCTTTTAAATCAACTCAATCTGAAGCTAAAAGCCATCCTTCAAGTCGATGTCAATTTCATTATTTTCAAAAAATCAGACACCGATTCCCGCCTAAAAGTTTACCGTTTGAACAAGCACTATTTTAAAGTAAGCGAGGAATTTTTGAACGACTAATATATGATCCAAATCTTCGTAACCGGTGGGACTTTTGACAAAGAATACAACGAGCTGAATGGCTCCCTGTTTTTCAAAGACACGCATCTGCCAGAGATGCTGGAGAAGGGCCGCAGCAGACTTTCGGTGAATATCGATACGCTTTTAATGAAAGACAGTTTAGAATTTAACGATATCGATCGCCAGCTCATCTCGTCTTCCTGCGCTTCTGCCGCTGATGATCGCATTTTAATTACGCATGGAACCGATACGATGGTGCAAACGGCGCAGTATTTGGCCGCGCAGAATTTGGGAAAAACCATCGTCCTCACCGGCGCCATGATTCCCTATAAGTTTGGTAGCTCGGATGGGATGTTTAACCTAGGAAGTGCTTTGGCATTCCTCCAAATCCTCGACCCCGGCGTCTACATTTCGATGAACGGCAAGATTTTTGCGACGAATAACGTCCGCAAGAACCTAGAAAAGGGTGAATTCGAGACAATAAATTAATACCTTGCATCTACATAAAACCCTGTTAATCATGAAAAACAAAATCATCGTCGGCTTAATCGTCGTATTAATCGCCATCCAATTCGTTCCCACAGAAAAAAATCTCTCGAACGATAACACCTACGCAATCGAAACGAAGTACGAGGTTCCTGCAGACGTTAAAGTCCTGTTAGAAAATGCCTGCAACGATTGCCACTCAAATAAATCTACCTATCCTTGGTATAGTTCGGTTCAGCCGGTGGGTTTTTGGCTAGATCACCACGTGAATGATGGTAAAAAACACTTGAACTTCGCTACGTTTACGAAGATGCCTATCGCGGTGCAAAACCACAAATTAGAAGAGGTGGTGGAACAAGTAGAGTCTGGCGAGATGCCGATGCCGTCTTACACGTATTTTGGCCTGCATAGTAATGCCAAATTATCAGAGGCAGACCGCTCTAAAATCATCAACTGGGCTAAGTCTCAAATGGCGATGTTGAAGGCTAGCTATCCGGCGGATAGTTTAAAGATGAAGCCGAGACCGCGGGGCTAAGCGCTGCTGCGCAGCTTAGTCGCGGCGTTGCCGCTTAGTCATCGCTGCGCGATTTAGTCACGACTGCGTCGTTAAGTCATCGCTGCGCGATTTAGTCGGCCCGGCGCTGTGCGCCTCAGTCGCGGCGTTGCCGCTTAGTCATCGCTGCGCGATTTAGTCGCCGCTACGCGGCTTAGTCCGGAGGGCGGAGGGCGAATGTTCGTCTGCTGGCTCTAATGGCACTATCTAGTGAAATAAACCTCGAGGTACTCAGAGGGCTTTTCAGGTATTGACAGATTTTGTCAATACCTGAAAATCGACTTTAATATTTTACGAGTTATTTCAACTAAAAGTGCCTATACGCACTCCAATCGCCACTTAAGACTAAACGGCTTCGCCGTGACTAAATCGCGTAGCGATGACCAAGCCGCAGGCGACTAAGGCGCATAGCGCCGACTAAACGGCAACGCCGTGACTAGTCGCGCAGCGACTTCATATCAATCACAAAGCGGTACTTCACATCCGACTTGATCACGCGCTCGTAAGCCTCGTTCACGTCTTTCATGTTGATCATTTCGACATCAGAAAGGATGTTGTGCTCCGCGCAGTAGTCGAGCATTTCTTGAGTTTCGGCGATGCCACCGATCATGGATCCGATGATGGAACGTCTTTTGGAAATCAACGTAGCCGCGTAAACTTCAGCCGCCTCTGGAGGAATTCCCACTAAAAGCATCTTGCCTTCGACCTTTAATAGGCCCAAAAACTTGTTCAAATCATGTGACGCCGCCACCGTATTCAAGATGAAGTCAAATGAGCCTTTCAAAGATTCCATCGTTGCAGGGTCAGTAGACAAAGCAAAGTGATGAGCGCCCAGGGCTTTTGCGTCTGCTTCTTTGGAAGGAGAAGTACTCAACATGGTCACTTCCGCGCCAAAAGAGGCCGCAAATTTCACCGCCATGTGGCCCAAACCACCCAAACCTAAGACCGCCACTTTGTGACCCTTTCCCACCCCTGCGTAGCGCAAAGGCGAATACGTCGTGATGCCGGCGCAGAGAAGGGGAGCGACGCGCTCGAGCTCTTTGGTAAACGGAATATGCAAGGTATACGCTTCGTCGATCACATAGGTAGAAGAATATCCGCCAAAAGTTTGCGTCACCCCATCGCGGTAATAGCCATTGTAGGTAGGCGTCATCTCCTCGTCGCAGTATTGCTCCTGGCCTTTTTGGCAAGAAGGACAAACGCGGCACGAGTCCACAAAAACACCCACACCGGCCAAATCACCCACTTTAAACTTCGTTACTTCCGATCCCACTTCCGTGATCGTACCCACAATTTCGTGGCCCGGAACAATGGGATACACAGACGGACCCCATTCAGAGCGCACCATGTGAATATCGGAATGACAAACCCCGCAATAGAGGATGTCGATTTTAACGTCTTTGGGACCTACATCGCGTCTTTCAAACTCAATCGGTGCCACCGGCGCCTGCGGATTTACCGCGCCATATCCGTGTACTTTTATCATAGTCTTGTTTATTATTATCAGGTAAATTTAGCGGATTAAAATTGATGGAAGCATTAAAAGCCACTAATGTTAAAAAAACTTCGAGGCATCCAAGCCACTTTTGGACTATTGACACACTCTGTCAATACCTGAAAAGCCCGCTGCGTACCTCGACGTTTATTTCACGCAATAGTGCCTCCAGAGCAACCAGTCAACATATTTGACTAAATCGCGAAGCGATGACTAAGTCCGCAGGACGACTAAACGACACAGTCGTGACTAAGGCGCTTCGCGCCGAGTCGACTAAATCGCGTAGCGATGACTAAGTCCGAAGGACGACTAAGCGGCACCGCCGAGAATAAGAAAATCAAGGCATAAAGAATTTATGCAACGATTAATCCCTACATTCGTTGCACATTATGCAACGATTAAGCACCTACATCCATGAACTCGAGTCTTGGTCTAACTTCACTTGGAGATTAGATCAGCTGATCTTGCCCCTAAGCGAGGTGCATTTCTTGCAGGGGCGGATTTTGGGGAAGATGGAAGCCCTCGGTTTTTCTTTACAAAAGGAGGCTTTTTTAGAGACCCTGACCTTAGATGTGCTGAAGACTTCGGAGATCGAGGGCGAGCGCCTGAATGCGGAGCAGGTTCGCTCTTCGATTGCGCGGCAGTTAGGTTTGGAAATTGCCGGATCGATTCCCTCTGATCGCCACGTGGATGGCGTGGTGGAAATGATGCTGGATGCAACCCAAAACTTCAGCGACCCACTCACCTCCGACCGGCTTTTCAACTGGCATTCCGCCCTTTTCCCCACCGGGCGTTCCGGAATGTACCCTATTTCGGTAGGCCAATGGAGGACAGATAAAAAGGGTCCGATGCAGGTAATTTCGGGGGCTTTTGGCAAGGAAAAAATCCATTTTCAAGCACCGGATTCCACCAAAATCGAGGACGAAATGGCCCTCTTTTTAGACTGGTTTAACACCAATAAAACCCTAGACTCCGTCATAAAGGCGGGCGTTGCTCACCTCTGGCTATTGACCATCCACCCTTTTGACGATGGGAATGGTCGAATTACACGCGCGGTGACGGATTTATTAATGGCCCGCTCAGACACTAGTGCGCAACGATTTTATAGCCTTTCGGCGCAAATACAGCTGGACAGAAATGCCTATTACACTATTTTAGAGAAAACCCAAAAAGGAAACCTCGACCTCACTCTCTGGCTCCACTGGTTTTTAGAAACCCTCATCAAAGCGCTAAAATCAACAGACACACTATTAAAACGCGTATGGTTAAAAGGGGAATTTTGGCAAAAAAACAACCTCATCACCCTCAACGACAGGCAAAAGCGAATGCTCAACAAAATCCTCGACGGCTTCGACGGCCATCTCACCTCCGATAAATGGGCAAAAATCTGTAAATGCTCAAAAGACACGGCCATCAGAGACCTAAACGACCTGCTTTCTAAAAACATTTTGCAAAAAGACGAGGCGGGAGGTCGCAGTACACGCTACCGCCTAAGTTAAAGCCACGCATCACTATTATCGAAACTTGCAAAATTTACAAGTTTCGATAATAGTGGATTCCAAATACGATAATATTCGAAAAACTTCAAGGCACCCAAGCCACTTTTGGACAATTGACAAAAAGTGTCAATACCTGAAAAGCCCCCTGCGTACCTCGCGTTTTATTTCACACCTTATTGCCTCCAGAGCACCCAGTCGACATATTTGACTAGGTCCGAAGGACGACTAAACGACACAGTCGTGACTAAGGCGCAACGCGCCGACCGCCGCCCCCAACAAAAAAACCCTTCAGCCAGTAGCCAAAGGGTTTCAAAACTCCGTGTTCTAAATTATCGTATGACTTCGAACTCTGCGAGATCAAAAAAGATCTCTTCCGAAGCCTCAAAGCGCGACCAGCGCTGATTAAATACATCTATAGTCTCCGCATCACTTAAAAGCGAAACAGATTCTCCCGTCTTCAAAGAAAGCGTAATAGAAACAGACCCTTTCTTCTCGACAACTTCGACGCTGTGAAGATTTGATCGATTCACAAACCTAAACGTGCAACCGTTATCCGTACAGTACTTTAATCGTATTGATTTCATTTACATGAGAAATAACAATCAAAACTACATCACAGCAAAAACACTCTTTGTCAAAAATCACGCTAAGCACAGTTTTTGGACTAAATAAATCTTACTTCCAAATATGCACCTCTACACGGCGATTCAACTGCAGATCCGTCTTCGAAGCCGGCACTAACTCAGAGAACGCCTCACCCTTAAAGCGATCCGCAGAAACTCCGCGCTGCATCAAGTAACGGCGAACAGACGCCACACGACGCTCCGCTAAACCGGTGTTATACTGCTCTGTCTGGCGGTAATCCGTGTGACCCTGTAAAACAACGTTCACTGACGGATACTCCGCTAACAAGGAGATAATGCGATCTAATTTGCGCGCATTCATCGGCCCTATCCACGACTTATCCGTGCGGAAATACACGACGGTATCGAAAAGCGAATCAAGATTCACCTCGCGACGCGGATCAACAGCAGCCAGAACCGGAGCCTCCGAAGGAACTACCGGAGGACAACCTTTCAACTCCTTCAAACCAGCCACCACTGGACAATCATCCAGCGCATCGATCACGCCATCACCGTCTTTATCAGACGGACAACCTTTATTTTCGCGCACCCCTTTCACGGTAGGGCAATCATCCTCAGAATCCAATATACCATCGCCGTCGGTATCTAACGGAACCGCCACCACATCAGGCACCGGTTCAGCAATCGGTGAGTGACCCCACTCAAACACCAGCCCTAAAGTGGTGCTAAAATTCGTCCCCCTATGATTCAACGGATCCAGTTTGCCTGACACAAAAAACGGGAATCCCACCTGTGTGAGACCGCGCAAAAGCCAGTGTTCCGCCACCTTGTAGTCCACACCTGCGGCGATGGATCCGGCGAAATCCACATCACGGTAAGTTTGGTTATAATTATTATCGAAAACGACATCCCCCGCAAACTGCCCGAACGGTTTCAGGCGAAACTTATCCCTATCGCGCAAGTAATAACGCAAACCTAAACCTGCGGAAGCATAGCGATCGTGAGCGCCATTGAGACCGAATAATAAAGTCCCAAAAACATCCACATTCGGCTTCGTTTCGCGGGCATATTGCAACCCTAATTCGGTATAATTAACTAAGAAATCACGACGCGATGGTAACTCCTGCATCCAGCGATTCGTGCCCCCTAAGAGCAGCGCCATGCTGTGGCGCGGGGTATATTTGATTTCTTCTACAGTGCTTTGTTGAGCAAAAGCAGAAAAACTAAACAGGATAAATAACAGCTTCTTCATTATTTAGGGCGATTTAAAATAGACAAACGAAGCGCGATTTCGTGCGTCTGGTTACTCACTTTGCTTAGGCCAGAAATGGGCATTTCGTAAATGTAGCCAAGGTAGATTTTAGGGTTTGCTTGCATCCCAAAACGAAGACCATAACTATCCTTATGTCGATACGCTAAACCTGCATCGAACGCCTTCCCTACCCGAGCCATCAAATTCACGTCCCAGCTGAGCGGAACGTCCTGTGCAGCACGCGCCATAAACGAGGGCGAAAAAGATAGCTGATCATTCACGCGCACCGTTGTTCCCGCATTCACATACAAATATGTCACGTCCTTGTATGCTCCAGAAAACCCGCCAAAATCATAGCTCAACACCCGCGGCATCGACAAACTCGCAAAGAATCCACCCTTGTGATTAAAGCGAACGCCCCAGCCCGTGTTTCCTTTCAATCCTGAGCCTTTATTTGTGGCTAATATCGGATCATTCGGATCCACCACTTGGATGCCCTCATAATCCAAATAAACGCTCGAAACACCTAAGCGAATCCCTCCCGCCATACTCCACTCCGGATTGAATTGCACGTGGTAAGCTAAATCGCCCGCCATCGTGGAAACGCGCAAAGGTCCAGCCTGATCAGCTAGCAACAAGAAGCCTCCGCCTATCTTAGGTTTGTATTGAAAATTAGCTGTCATCGCTAAGGTTCTAGGCGCACCCTGAATCCCTAGCCACTGCTGGCGATCCATCACCACGATTTCCCCGCGGTGCCCGTCCTCCATCGTTCCGGCATAGGCTGGAGAAGAGATGATGGGGTTAATGCGATACATCGAATACATGGTTTCGATCTGCGCAACCGAGCGCAGACTAAACAACAAGAACAAAATCAGTATATAACTCTTTTTCATTAGTTCGAAGATCTGTCTAAGTACACATAATTGCCTAGGTTTGGTCTAGCACCAAAGAAGTCAAGGATGTAATAATACGTTGCATCCGGCAGCTGATTATCAGTCGACAGCGCCCCGAAGGCACTGTCTGTTTGACCTGACCAGTTGTTTTGGTAGTTTCCTGTCGAGAACACGATGTTACCCCAACGGTTGTAAATCGTCAAGCGGTTTTCAATGTTCAAGCCTGGCAAGCCGCGGAAAATCAAGGTGTCGTTTTTACCATCCCCGTTAGGCGTAATCGCTTGTGGCGCGATCATGTCTGGCACTGGTAAAACGGTAATGTGCAAGGTCGCTTGGGTACATTTTCCATCCGCGCTGCACACCGAGTAAACGATATCCACTGGTCCTACATAACCCGCTGCAGGCATGAACGTATACGCTCCGGATGGACTCAAGCTGAAGCTTCCTTTCGCTGGATCCACGTTCATGACCGCCGTCGCTGTCAAGGCGCTTCCCGTCGAACTCTTATCGTTTCCTAGCACATTTCCACTTACTATTCCTCCTTGCGTGGTCGCAAAGTCATCCGATGCTAACAAGTTTTTCGAAGCGGTTGCTCCCACCGTGTAGTACACTTTCGCGGTCTTGCAAAGTGCCGGCTGGCTGTTATCGCAGACCGTGTACGTTAACACGTCTGTGCCCACGAATCCTGGTTTAGGCGTGTAGGTGATCGTGCCGTCCGCATTGACTTTCGCGGTACCATTTGCAGGAGATGTGGTGATCGCCAAAGTACTATAAACCAGCACTCCTCCCACATTCGCCGCCTGGTCATTCGCTAACACATTCGTCGTCACCGGAGATCCAGCTGCCACCGAAACCACATCCGCATTTGCGATCGGTGGATTCGTGATTGCATTCGGATCGCTCACCGTGATCACTAATGGAATGAGAGGACAGTTAGTTGTTTGGGCTTTGGCACATACCGGAACCAAATACTCATACGTACCTGGCGTCGTCGAAGTAAAGCTGTACGTTCCATCCGGATTCATCCGAATCGTCGCTCCACTAATCGAAGCCGGCTGGCCATAAGTCGATCCCGCTGGCACCACGTCATTCGTCGCCGCGCTTCCATTCACCGGAATTCCGATCAAGGTTGCGTTAAAGTCCGGCGTCAAGACTGGCGCTGGATTCACGACTAAGTGAAGCGTCGCTTTCGCGCAGACATTGCTCACAGAACATACGGTGTAAACGACATCCACTGGACCAGAGAAACCTGGCGCTGGCGTAAATACATACGTTCCGTCCGCATTAAATACGAGCGTTCCTTCCGCGGCAGAAACCCCAGAAACGATGGTCGCCGTCAAGGTCTCTCCAGCTGTATTTTTATCATTCGTTAAAACAGATCCCGTTACTGGAGTGCCAGCTGGACTGCTGTTATAATCGTCCGTTGCGAAAGTCATCGCTGGCACTGCTACCGGTTGAACGGTATAGCTCACCTTCGCTGTCGCACAAAGTGCCGGTGTCGAATTATCACAGATCTTGTACGTGATTTCATCCACTCCGGTAAAGCCTGCTTTAGGCGTATAAGTGATCGTTCCGTCTGCATTCACCACCGCCGTTCCGTTCGCTCCATTGGTTACGATTGCCAAACTCGCTGGGTTCAGACTTGCCGTCGGATTCGCCGCTTTATCATTTGCTAACACTTTCGTGGTCACAGATGATCCAGCGTTCAACGTCGCCACATCCGTATTCGCCACTGGGCTATTGCTATCTTTTAACGGATCGCTAACCGTGATGACAAGTGGAACGGTAGGGCAGTTCGTTGTTTGACCCGTAGGACAAGCTGGAACCAAATACGTGTAATCACCAGCAATCGTCGCCGTGAAACTGTACGTTCCGTTCGCATTCACCGTGATGGTAGCGCCGGATTGTTGCGTTGGTTGACCATAAGTCGCACCCGGAGCATCATTCGTCGATACATTACCGCTCACCGGCACATTGATGTTCGTCGCATCGATGTCTGGGTTTGTAGTAGGCGCGGTATAAGGTACGGTCGGATCCGTCACCGTGATCACCAATGTTTCCGTAGGACAATTGCTTGTCTGACCAGGTGCACATACTGGAATCGTGTACGTATAAGTTCCTGCAGCTGTCGCCGTGAAGCTATACGTTCCATCCGGATTTACCGTGATGGTAGCACCCGTTTGTTGCGCTGGTTGACCGAAGGTCGTACCCGCTGGGTTGTTATCGTTCGTAGCGACATTACCCGTGATGGCAGTGTTTTTCGTCGTCGAAGCGGTGTCGTTCACTGGCTGTGGCACTGGTGGCACAACCGGTGGGGTTGGCGGTACAGATGGTTCCGTCACCGTAATCACCAAGGTCTCCGTAGGACAATTGCTTGTCTGACCCGGTGCACACACTGGAATCGTGTACGTGTAAGTTCCCGCAGCTGTCGCCGTGAAGCTATACGTTCCATCCGGATTTACCGTGATGGTAGCACCTGATATTGCTGCCGGTTGACCGAAGGTCGTGCCCGCTGGGTTGCTGTCGTTCGTAGCGATGTTTCCGCTCGCCGGAACGTTTGCTAACGCAGTTGCCGTGTCATCTACTGGACCTGGTTCAGTCACCGTGATCACTAACGTTTCCGTAGGACAATTGCTCGTCTGACCTGGAGCGCAAACTGGAATGGTGTAGGTATACGTTCCAGCGGCTGTCGCGGTAAACGTGTACGTACCATTCGCCGCGACTGTGATTGTTGCGCCTGTCACCTGCGTAGGTTGACCGAAGGTCGTGCCCACTGGGTTGCTATCGTTCGTAGCGATGTTTCCGCTCGCCGGAACGTTTGCTAACGCTGTTGCCGTGTCATCTACTGGACCTGGTTCAGTCACCGTGATCACTAACGTTTCCGTAGGACAATTGCTCGTCTGACCTGGAGCGCAAACTGGAATGGTGTA
>JGI25913J50563_1000045_pt1 | contig 19850 bp, 19 predicted proteins | sample LauGreSp1BDMLBSN_2_FD_50563 | JGI IMG/M metagenome (IMG submission 50563)
GACGCCGATGGTCAATATAATAATGCTATCCGATTTGTTTCTACTAATGTTGCCAATTCAATAAGAATAGGTTATGACGCAGTGAATGCATACAGTGGAAATATATTAATTGAAGGAAATTCTATCTATCAAAGGCTAAATCAAACTGGAGCAGGCTCCATTTCGGTGAAAACATCTGGAGCAATAACTTTTCAATCCAAAGATAACACATTTACACAGTTACGTGCAGGAACCTCAGATTTGTTAAAGTTGGATGATGATTGGGATTTTGGTACAACATGTTCCAACTTTACTTTTGGTAAAACAACCAATTCGTCAATTGTGAATACTATTAATACTATTAGCGTTGCCGGGCCAATTACAATTTATGCTGGACTATTACGAATTGAAAACACGATTACAAGTTCAAATACAGGAGACATTACACTTATAGCTAACGGTTCAAATTCTGGTACACTACCATCCGTGTACCTTTTTGCAGATATTTTAAAAACAGGAGGACAAAGATCAAAACTAACTATTCGCGGAGGCGGAAGAGTGCATTATGCTGAATCTAGAAAAATAGAAGCAACCAATACCATTTTAGATGTAATTTTTTGGTCAGATTATGATAACTCAAATAATGATGGTGGAACTACAGTTTATAGTGATATTTTTACAAACGGAGGTCACGTTTGGTTGGGAGGAAGTAACTCTAATGGTGGAACTTCACTTTGGAACGGATTATCAGTAGGTGATGGCCCTTCAATTGGGACTGCAGGGTCTACAAATTGGAATGCTTTAGATTTAGGTGCAAATATCACAACCACCGGAGGTGATGTTTTTATTTGGTCTGGGGATGCTAATACAGGCGGAAATGGATTTAGAGGCATTCAACTTTATCTTGCAAATAAAATCATCAATGCAGGTACAGGTAATATTACACTAATAACCAACGCAGGTGTGAAATCATATACGCTCACACTAAATACAACAGGCAAAGTAAGTATAGCGCCTAATTCTTCAACTTTTGCAAATAATCCACTTGTATTTAATGGAACAATGTCTGGCAATCATTTTGTTGGTTCAGATAGTATGAATTATATTATATTAAATGAATTTCAATCGGTGAACGAATTTAATTTAGGAAGTTATTCCAATACAAACGGTTGGAATTTTGCAAATATTGGTGCAGTAACACTTAACGCAGATATTGTAACAAATGGATCTGTTCGAATCAATGCAACTAGTATTGCATTAAACACTAATCTTAAAACACTAAATGCAGCAAACTTATTTCTAAAAGGAAATACCACAGTTGCAGCTGGAAAATCTATAGAATGTAGTGGAAATTTCACACATGATGGTAACTTAATTTTTAAATCAAATGCAACTGGAACAGCTCTGTTTGGCACGCTGGGTGGTACATTCACAACTCTTAGTGGTACAACAACCGTTGAACGTTATATTCCTGCGAGAAGAGCTTTCCGTTTCTTAAGTTCAAGTGTAACTACTGCAACCTCAATTCTAGCTAATTGGCAAGAAAATGCAGGTACAATAGCGGGTCTTGGTACACACATAACTGGAGGCGCATCAAATGGTTTTGATGCAACCTCTACAAATAATCCTTCATTATTTACCAATGTCAATGGAACATGGAGTGCAGTAACCAACACAAATGCAACTTCACTATCTGCAGGAACTGCTTATAGATTAATGGTACGAGGAGATAGAACTATCGACTTAACAACTAATACACCAACACCAACAGCAACAGTACTCCGTGCAACAGGAACTTTAAAGACGGGTAATTTTATCCCAACANTAAACCAAGCTGCTGATGGATTTAGTTTTGTTGGTAATCCCTANCAAGCAACTGTTGATATTAAGGCTGTGTTAACAGCAGCTACAAATATGAATTCAGGAGTGGTATATTATTGGGATCCTACTTTAAACACAAGAGGTGGTTATGTAACCCGTGATTTATCTGCGAATACTAATGATGTAACCTCTAGTTTTAATCAATACCTGCAGCCAGGTCAAGCTGTTTTCGTGAAAAAAGCTAACACTGCAAATATTGCAAGTATGACTTTCCTAGAAAGTAATAAAGCTACAACAAATGCAGCAGCAGGCGTTTTTAGAAATGCTAATACCCAAATTTTTGGAAAGCTTAGAGCTAATTTAAAGGCTTCCATAGACNACCAATGGACAACCATTGAAGGAGCCTTAGCGTTGTTTAATCCATCATTTTCTACCAGTGTTACACAAGAAGATGCAACAAAAATGAGTAATTTAGATGAAGAAGTAAGTTTTGTACAAAACAACACCTCTTTAGCTATTGCATGTCAGCCAAAACAATACCTATACAGAAATAACCGATGGGACAATAGTTCCTTTTACTGCAGACGCAACCACTGCAAATCGTTTCAAAATTGTTTTCCAAAATGCAGCATTAAATAATCCGGAATTTGCTACTACTATTGTGATGTATCCAAATCCAGCAAAAAGTGGCAGTAGTTTTGTTTTGCAAGGGGTTTCACCAAAATCTAGTGTTGTTTTATATACTACTTTAGGGCAATCTATAGCAGTTTCTACAACACAATATGAGACAGGATTGCAAGTAACACCAAAAACTCTAATTAGTACTGGAGTTTATATTGTAAGCATAACTACTGAAGGAAAAACGAGTCAAGTTAAATGGATTGTAGAATAATAATAAGTAATACGATGAAAAACAAAACAAAAATAGGATATGCTTTAGTTATTGCTTTAGTACAAGTGCAATCTATTACAGCACAAACCCCAGGATTTACTGACGATGTTCAAGATGTGCCAATCGATAATTGGATACTTCCAATGCTGCTAGTTGGTGCAGGTAGTGTATTCTTTTATCTAAAGAAAAAACAAACAATAATTAAATAAAGGAAAGCACCTGTAAGGGTGCTTTTTTTGTTTTTCATAAGTAAGAATAAACTTTTATATTTGTAAAAAGTATACTAATGTCCCAAAACAAAATATGGCTTTCCTCTCCCCATATGGGAGGAAAGGAACAAGCTTATATAAACGATGCATTTGCAGCTAATTGGATTGCTCCAATAGGTCCGCAAATAGATGGTTTTGAACAAGACTTACAAAATTATTTGGGTGATTCGGTTTCGGTTACAGCCCTAAATTCTGCTACAGCTGCACTACATTTAGGACTAATTTTATTAGGTGTACAGCAGGGCGATGAGGTAATTTGCCAAAGCATGACTTTTGCAGCATCTGCTAATCCAATTTTATATTTAGGTGCAAAACCTATTTTTGTAGATAGTGAAATTCATACCTGGAATATATGTCCTGAAGCCCTAGAACATGCCATTACAGATAGATTGAGCAAAGGGAAAAAGCCCAAAGTTATCATTGCAGTTCACTTGTATGGCGTTCCCTATCAAGTAGAGGCAATCCAAGCAATTGCAGATAAATATGATATTCCTGTTTTAGAAGATGCTGCTTCCACTTTGGGAAGCAAATATAAAGGCAAGAAATGCGGCACTTTTGGAACGATTGGGGTAGTTTCTTTTAATGGAAATAAAATCATCACTACTTCTGGCGGTGGTGCTATTGTTACCCATAAAAAAGAAATGAAAGAAAAAGCACTTTTTTACGCTACCCAAGCTAGGGATACGGCACCACATTACCAACATAGTGCTATTGGCTATAATTACCGAATGAGTAATATTAGTGCAGCAATTGGAAGAGGGCAGATGGAAGTATTGGATGAGCACATCCAGGCTAGAAGAGGCATGCACGAATTTTACAACATGGTGTTTAGAGATATTAAAGGAGTTACTGTGTTTTCGGTACCTAACGAAGACTATTATTCCAATTATTGGCTTAGTGCCATTACAATACAATCGGAATTAACCATTGGTGGAGTAACTCGAGAAATTTTACGATTGGCTTTAGAAGCCGCCAATATTGAATCGCGTCCCTTATGGAAACCGATGCATTTACAACCAGTTTTCGAAAAAGAAGCCTATTATGGTGGTAAAGTTGCAGAAACTTTGTTTGAACAAGGATTGTGTTTACCTTCGGGTTCCAATATAACTGAGGAGGAGCGAAGTAGAATTCAAAAGGTTATTAAAGCAATTTTTAGTAGTTATAATTAATATAATAATTATTTGAAATTTACTGTTTAATTTTTTATTTTTATTTACTTTCGCACCAATAATAATAACTATTTATGAAATTTTCAATTCGCACTTTTGTTTTATTTTTTATCTTGATTTCGTATACTAATTATGCGCAATTTAATGTAGATAAATCTTCTATTGAAATTGGATATGGATATGACGGTGCAATAGCTCCCTATAATAAAATCTTTAAATCGAATTTTTCTAGCATGAACCATTTTAATGTAGCATTTAGATACATGTTCACCGAAAAAATAGGAGCAAAATTATTTTATAAATCGGATAAATTCGTTAACGACCCTAAAGGCCCTTATGGGGTTAATTACAATACTTTTGGTACATCTTTAGTTTATAATGTAGGAAAAGATTTAGGTTTAAATTTTCTTACAAGAGATAAATTTAGTGCACTTACCCATTTAGATGGAGGTGTTTCTTTTGCTTATTTAATTGGGAAAAATACTTATGAAAAAGTTGGAGTAATTGGAGTAGGAATAACCCCTATGTATGCTTTGTCCAATAAATTGGCTATAACTACCGATTTCACCTATAATACCACCCTAAAACAACATTATGGTTTTGATGGTGTTTTATTGGATCCTAACTATAAACCACAGTCGGGAAGTTTTTATAACTTTTCTATAGGTTTAATTTTTTACTTAGGAGAAAATAGATACCATTCGGATTGGTATTAATAAGCAATATTTAGTTACTCTCCATTTTTTTGTAATTTCCAAAGCATGTATATTGTTGCTAAAATAAAGGGCATCATTAACCAAATATGCGGTTTTGAAACAAGGATTATAATATATATTCCTAAAAGTATAAAACAAGTTTGGGTTAATTTAGTAAACCATTTTCCTTTTATAAACGGAACTAACAAAAATAGTGGATTAAACAATAAGGCATTGTAGTTCCATAATAATTCTTTGTGTAGCGAGTAAAATCCAACAACCGATAAGAATAACCCTAATAATCCTGCAAAAAATAAATAAGTTACAAATACCTTTTTCTTATTGGTTACAACCAAAATAAGTAGGAGTATGGCAACGAAATAAATACTATTTATAAAGCTAAATCCCGATTCTAATTCGTTTCCTTGAATAAGGGTTTCTTTTTTTACCACTAAAGGAACTCCATCTATAGTTGCTTTATCCAAGCTGTGCATTAATTCCGATGGAAGAAAAAGTTTTACCGCTTTGTTATCTGTTTTTGCTCCAAAAATAATATTGATACCTAGTTTGTAATAAAAATGATTTGCAAAATACGGATACAACAATTCTCTGTAAGTAATAGAAGTAGCATCCACTTTTTGAATCAACTCTTTTCCAATCATTTTATTGATTTTTTCTACCACCATCGTAGTACAATTGCGATCAATAAATTTGTAGATATAACTTCGTTCTTCCGAAAATAAAGAAGCATTTAATAAATCAAAAAGTTCTTGTTTTTGCGTTGGTGAAAAGTCTAAGGTTTGTTCTATAACCTCTCTTTTTTCCATTTGGTATTCGTAGATGAATTCGTCATAAGAAGAAGCATTGATAAAATACTGCAAATCCCCTTTTACAAATTTCCTTTTANAAATTTTAAANAAAAAAATAAAAATTTTCGGTATTAAAATCGAAGGCGCCATAATTATATACAACATCCAGATTGGTGGTTTCGTCTTTAATTCGGATGGCAGTGTGTCCAAAAGTAGTGTACAATTCGTTTCCTCTGCCACAAGTAAATATACTGACCGTGGCTTGGTTGGATAAGGGAGTATTTTGCGAAAAGCTTAAAAAGGAAAGTAAAAGGAATACTACGGAAAGTAATTTTTTTGTCATAAGGTTATTATCTAAAAATGCTTAAGTCTACTTTCAACGAAAATATATTAGAATATAAAGCAGCACTTTGATCGCCTAAATCGGTTAAAGCATAATCAATTTGTATCCCTTTGTATTTGAATCCAAGTCCGATGTTAGGTTGGAATCCTATTTTTTTGGTATTGTCAATTTGGGTTACATTTTGAAAATTCCCAACTCCGGCTCTAAGAAAAACCAAATCGGTATAGCTGTATTCCAATCCAATTGCGGGGTCAATACTCACAACACTTGAAGATATAATATCGTTGGTTCTTGCAAATTGCATGTTTAAATTTCCAGATGCCAACAGACTAGTTTCGTTGTGAAATTGAATTTTTTTAGACATACCAAATTGTGCTTTTGGTAAAGTGATTTCGGTACTTTCAGGCAATTCTTGATTTTGTCCTGCAACTGTATTTTTAATTTTGTTGTATTCGTCTTCGTTAATACTCCAAACGTTGTAAGTAGTTGTAATATCGCGCAGCATTAATCCAAAATGCCAATCGTTACGTTCCCATTGCAAACCAAAATCAAAACCAAATCCCCAAGAATTGGCAAAATCTCCAATTACACGGCGAATTATTTTAGAGTTTACGCCATATTGAAAGCCAGGAAGTTTTAATTTTCGGGCGTAGGAAAAGGTGAAACCATAATCGGCAGTTGAAAATTTACTGATTCTGTTATAATCAATATTGCCGCTGGCATCGATAAGTTGGGTAGTATTTAATATGTCATCCACACCAAAACGAATCATTGATATTCCCCAAGCGCTTTCATTATCAATAGGTTTAGCGTAAGCAGCATAATCGTATTGCGCAATATTTGCAAAATAACTAGCATGCATTATTGCGGCTTGACCATCTTCAAGACCAATTAAACCTGCAGGATTCCAATAGCCAGAGTTCACATCATTGGAATGTGCCACCACGGCACTCGACATTCCCAAGGCGGCAGCATCTACTCCTATATTCATAAACTCATTAGAATATTTTCTAACCGCTTGACTATAGCCTAGAGTTGTAATTATTAGAAATAAGAATACTTTTTGGTTCAATTGTAATGCTTTTGCAAACCGAAGTTTTATTAATTTATTCGATGTCAAAAATAGAAATTATTACCGAGTTTATTTCTTCCTTTGGTAAAATAAGTTGGTTAAGAATTTCCAATTAAAAAATCTCTATAAAAAACGTACTTCCCTTTAACTTATTGTGCTAAATTTGTCACTTATAAAAATTAAAGCATGAACCTCAAAAAACACCTACCGAATTTTATTACCCTTTTAAATTTATTTTGCGGATGCATTGCNATAGTAATGGTAGCCAACTTAAAATTTGATTTGGCATTTTACTTTGTATCCTTAGGAATATTTTTCGATTTTTTCGATGGGTTTTTCGCGCGTAAATTTAACGTTGCAGGACCTTTAGGGGTACAATTGGATTCCTTGGCCGATATGGTAACTAGTGGTGTNGTCCCTGGTTTTGTGATGTATTGCTTGTTGACTTCGGGTAATTATGCAACTAATTTTGTTTTGCCTTATTTAGGATTTATCATCACTCTAGGCGCNTGTTATCGCTTAGCGAATTTTAATATTGATACCCGTCAATCGGATTCGTTTATTGGTTTGCCAACTCCTGCAAATACCCTGTTTATTATGAGTTTGCCTTTGGTTTTGGATACTTTTGCAGGTCCTTTTATTCAAAATACATGGTTTTTGCTAATTATTACAGCAGTTAGTGCTTATGTAATGAATGCTGAAATTCCGTTATTCTCTTTAAAAATTAAAAATTTCAGTTTCCAGAAATACAAATTACAAATCGGATTTTTAATAGCGTCCCTTATTATGATTGCAACTTTGCAGTTTCTTGCAGTTCCACTAATAATTGTAACCTATGTTTTATTATCGGTTGTAAATAATATTCTCGCGAAAAAGTAGATGTTAGCAAGTATTAAGATCAAAGTATTGAGAATTAAGACTTTTTTTTAAGCCAAAGACCTTTAGAATTTGGTATTTTAAACTTTGATATTTCACTCTTTTATGGCAAAAACTACAAACCGAAAATCGCCTATTCGTAGAAAAACTTTCAAAAAAAAGAAGACTGTTTATCCTGTTAAAGGATTTCTGATTTCTGTTCTACTTCTCGGATTTCTTTATGGGGCTTACCATTACAGAACTGCAATAAGGTATTATCTAAGTTCCAAATCGGATAGAATTGCCAAAGAAGATAAAGTGGCTCAGGCTCGAATATTTCAAATTTTAAAGGCACACAAAGAGTTAACTTTTGGTTTGGATGTATCGCAATTTCAAGGGAATATTAATTGGGAAGAAGTAGATTCGGTAGAAAATAAGTTTCCATTACATTTTGTATTTATTCGTGCTTCGGCAGGTTCGGATAAGGAAGATTCTCGTTTTGCAGAAAATTGGAAACAAGCAAAACAACATCATTTTATTCGGGGTGCGTACCATTATTATCGTCCTAACGAAAACTCTATAGAGCAAGCAAATAATTTCATTAAAGTAGTTACACTGCACAAAGGCGACTTGCCTCCCGTTTTAGATATTGAAAAATTACCTGAAAACCAATCCATAGATAGTTTGAAAGTAGGTTTGAAGCGTTGGTTGACCAAAGTGGATGCCCATTATAAAGTACGTCCAATAATCTATACGGGCGAGAAATACTATACGGATTTTTTAAAAGAAGAATTTAAAGGCTATACCTTTTGGGTTGCCAATTATAATTTTTTTGTTGAAAACATCAAAGACGATTGGTTGTTTTGGCAATTTACCCAAAAAGCCAGAATTAACGGAATTGACGAAAATGTAGATATTAACATCTATAACGGAACGCCACAAATGTTGCAATATTTGACAATATCTAATTAATTTGGGGTTATAAATGGTATTGGTTGTGAGGAACCAGTGCAATCAATAGTATTGTAACAACTAGTATTGCAATAAATACTAAAAGCGATTTTTTATTNGCAAAATTTACTGTCCAGCCCATCCAAGCAATTCGTTTGGGAGGTAAAATTCGTTGGTCTTCGGGGTTAAAATAAAAACANCCTAATATCCAATATTTGTTGTCTTTACGCCATTTTTCTAGTGTTTCTTTAGAAGGTTTTTCCATGTCTAGAATTCCAGTTTCTTTTTTCGTAATTCAAAATTTTGTCCTAAATATACTTTACGCACCATTTCATCTGCTGCCAATTCTTCTGGGATTCCTGCTTTGAGAATACCACCTTCAAACATTAAATAGGTTTTATCAGTAATGGCTAAAGTTTCTTGAACGTTGTGGTCGGTAATTAAGATGCCTATATTTTTATTTTTTAGTTGAGCAACAATCCGTTGGATATCTTCCACTGCAACTGGATCTACTCCTGCAAAAGGCTCATCTAGTAAAATGAATTTTGGATCGGTTGCCAAACAACGAGCAATTTCAGTTCGTCTTCGTTCTCCTCCCGAAAGTAAATCGCCCCGATTGGTGCGAATGTGCTCCAAACTAAATTCGGCAATTAAGCTTTCCATTTTGGCAATTTGCTCTTCTTTGGATAGTTTGGTTAATTGCAAAACACTTAAAATGTTATCTTCAATACTCAATTTTCTAAATACAGAAGCTTCTTGTGCCAAATAACCAATGCCGTTTTGAGCACGTTTGTACATTGGAAACTCGGTAATGTCTGTGTCGTCTAGATAGATATGACCCGAATTTGGTTTAACCAAACCTACAATCATGTAGAAAGAAGTTGTTTTTCCGGCACCGTTAGGCCCTAAAAGTCCAACAATTTCTCCTTGGTTAACTTCTACCGAAATGCCTTTTACAACGCTTCTTCCTTTGTAGGTTTTTACTAAATTTTCGGCTCTTAATTTCATTTTATAAGGATCTAAGGTTCTGAGTTTCTCAGGTTCTAAGTTTTAAACTTTTACAAATAAACAAATTATCGTTTATTTGATTGTATGTTTTAACTTCAATTTTGGAATTTGGAATTTATTCGTTGGAATTTTCTAGCGCTTCCCAAAATTCGTAGGCTCTTCGTAAATGTGGAATCACAATGGTACCGCCAACTAGAGTAGCAATTCCCATGGCTTCCATCATTTCCTCCTTAGTGATGCCTTCTTTATGGGAAGTTTCTAAATGGTATTTGATACAATCATCACATCGTAAAACTGTAGATGCTACTAATCCTAATAACTCTTTGGTTTTTACATCCAAAGCACCTTCCGCGTAAGCGTTAGTATCTAAATTGAAAATTCGTTTTACTATTTTATTGTTGTCGGCTAACAATTTTTCATTCATTTTAGAACGATACTCATTGAATTCTTTAACTGGATTGTTCATCGGCTTTTGCTTTTTTTACTACTACTGCAGCAATTAATATACTTACTTCATACAAAATAAAAATAGGTATTGAAACGATTATCTGGCTCGCTATGTCTGGAGGGGTAACAATTGCGGCTAAAATTAATATGATTACTATTGCAAATCTTCGGTATTTTCTTAAAAATTCTGGAGTTACCATTCCTACTTTAGCAAGAAAATATATAATTATTGGCAATTCAAATACTAGTCCACTTGCAATAATGGAGGTTTTAATAACAGAAACGTAGGAATCTATTGTGAATAGGTTTTCTACCTCTTTACTTACATTAAAAGTTGCGAAAAAGTTTATGGATAATGGAGCAATTACATAGTATCCAAAGAGAACACCTATAAAAAACAATATGGAAGAAACTATAATAAATCTTCCGGCCATTTTACGTTCTTTTTCATATAATGCAGGACTTATAAATTTCCATACTTCCCATAAAATATAAGGAAATCCAATTACAAATCCNGCACTTACCAAAGTCCATAAATACATGGAGAATTGCCCGCTTACATTCTGATTTTGTATTTTGAAATTAAATTCTTGAGCACAGGCATACGTTCCGTCAACACCAAAAAAATGGGTTACTTCACAAAAAAAGCGATAGGTAATAAAACTAGGGTCTTTTGGACCAAAGATTATGGTATCAAAAATAAAATCATCAATAAAATAACAACCTCCTGCTATACCAATTACTACAAGGGTGCTTCGCACTAATAACCATCTTAAATCTTCCAAATGGTCCATGAAAGACATTTCTTTACTTTCTTTCTTTGCCATTATACAATTCCTTCTTTTAATATGTCATGTAAATGAACCACGCCTTGGTATTCGCCATGGTCTACTACTACCAATTGGGTTATAGAAAAATCTTCCATAATATTCAGAGCATCTACCACCATATCTGTAGATTGGATAGTTTTCGGATTAACCGTCATAATATCTTTAGCGGTTAAACCTGCAATAGTTTCATTTTTATTGAGCATTCTTCTAATATCGCCATCGGTGATAATTCCAACTACTATATTGTTTTCAACCACAGCGGCAACACCCAATCGTTTTTCAGAAATTTCTACGATAACATTTTTAATACTCGAATCTGGGTTCACCAATGGTTTTCTAGTAACATCCAACATATCGATAACGCGAAGCAATAATTTTTTACCCAAAGCACCTCCTGGGTGGTATTTGGCAAAATCTTCTGCAGTAAACGATTTCATTTCCATTAAACAAACCGCTAGAGCATCTCCCATAACTAGTTGTGCAGTCGTGCTATTGGTTGGTGCCAAATTATTAGGACAGGCTTCGGCATCCACAAAAGTATTTAAAGTATAATGCGCCTCTTTTCCTAAAAAGGAAGTAACGTTTCCTGTAATTGCGATAAGCTTATTTCCGAATCGTTTTAGTAACGGAACCAGAACTTTAATTTCGGGACTGTTACCACTTTTAGAAATACAAATTACGCCATCACCTTCTTGAAGCATGCCTAAATCACCATGAATCGCTTCGGATGCATGAAGAAATAGAGCAGGAGTTCCGGTAGAATTTAAAGTAGCTACAATTTTTTGAGCAATTATCGCACTTTTTCCGATTCCGGTAATAATTAATCTCCCTTTTATATTGTGGATCATAGTAACCGCTTCAAAAAAGCTATTGTCTATATAATCAGATAGTTTAGCAATAGATTGACTCTCCGAGAGAATTGTATTTTTTGCCGATGCAAGTATGGATTCTTTAGTAATCAAAATAGATTTGTTATAAAGTTTGTATGAGTAAAAGAAATTTGTATATTTAACCTTGCAAATTTATGTAAAAATACTATTAAGTAATAATGAATTCAAATCTAATTGACCTACACAAAGAATTAAAAAAATATTTTGGTTTCAACCAATTTAAAGGATTGCAAGAACAAGTGATAAAAAGTATTGTTGCCCAAAAAAATACTTTTGTAATAATGCCCACTGGAGGCGGAAAATCATTGTGTTACCAATTACCTGCTTTAATTCAAGAAGGAACGGCTATTGTTGTTTCTCCTCTTATTGCTCTAATGAAAAATCAAGTGGATGCTATTCGAAGTGTCTCTACAAATGATGGAATAGCGCATGTACTAAATTCATCTTTGACCAAAACTGAAATTAATCAGGTAAAAAAAGATATTACTTCAGGTATTACCAAACTATTATATGTTGCTCCCGAATCATTAACTAAAGAAGAATATATAGAGTTCTTAAAAACCGTTCCAATTTCATTTGTAGCTATAGATGAAGCACACTGTATTTCGGAATGGGGGCACGATTTTCGTCCAGAATATAGAAATTTGAGAACTATAATAAAACACTTAGGAGACGTACCAGTTATAGGTTTAACCGCTACAGCTACTCCTAAAGTGCAAGAAGACATTCTGAAAAACTTAGATATGTCGGATGCCAATACGTTTAAAGCATCCTTTAATAGACCTAATTTATATTACGAAGTACGTACCAAAACTAAAAATATTGAATCGGATATTATTCGTTTCATCAAACAGCACAAAGGCAAATCGGGAATTATTTATTGTTTAAGCCGTAAAAAAGTAGAAGCTATTGCTGAAGTTTTGCAAGTAAACGGAATTAGTGCGGTACCTTATCATGCAGGTTTGGATGCTAAAACACGTGCCAAACACCAAGACATGTTCCTTATGGAAGATGTAGATGTAGTAGTTGCAACTATCGCATTCGGTATGGGAATTGACAAGCCCGATGTTCGGTTTGTAATTCACCATGATATTCCAAAATCATTAGAAAGTTATTATCAAGAAACGGGTCGTGCCGGTCGTGATGGTGGCGAAGGACATTGTTTGGCTTATTACTCCTATAAAGATGTTGAAAAATTAGAGAAATTCATGTCGGGAAAACCTGTTGCCGAGCAAGAAATTGGTTTTGCACTTCTACAAGAAGTTGTGGCTTACGCCGAAACTTCAATGTCACGGCGTAAATTTTTATTGCATTATTTCGGAGAAGAATTCGACGGAGAAACAGGTGATGGTGCCGATATGGACGATAATGTTCGCAATCCGAAAATTAAAATTGAAGCCCAAGATAATGTTAAGAAGCTATTAGAAGTCGTTCGCGATACTAAATATTTATACAAATCTAAAGAAGTTGTTTACACCTTAATTGGAAGGGTAAATGCTACCATAAAAGCCCATAGAACCGATACTCAAGCCTTTTTCGGATGCGGTAAAGACCAGGAAGAACGCTATTGGATGGCATTAATTCGCCAAGTATTGGTAGAAGGAATGCTTACTAAAGATATTGAAACCTACGGAATTATTAAAGTTTCGGATAAAGGGCATGCATATATCAAGAAACCAACTTCGTTCCTGATGTCGGAAGATCACGAATACAATGAGGCAGAAGACGATGCAATTGTTACCGCTGCTAAATCTTCAGGAACTGCCGATGAGGTATTGATGACCATGTTGCGCGATTTGCGAAAAAAAGTGGCTAAAAAAATTGGCGTTCCTCCCTTTGTGGTTTTTCAAGATCCATCGTTAGAAGATATGGCTTTGAAATATCCTATAACTATTGACGAATTAATAAATATTCACGGTGTAGGAGAAGGAAAGGCAAAAAAATACGGTAAAGAATTCATCGAATTAATTAGTAGATATGTCGAGGATAACGATATTATTCGTCCAGATGATTTGGTAGTGAAATCAACGGGAGCTAATTCTATTAATAAATTATACATCATACAAAACATTGATCGCAAACTTTCTCTGGAAGATATTGCTTCCGCAAAAGGGTTGAAGATGGATGATTTGTTAAAAGAAATGGAGCAAATTGTATATTCTGGAACAAAATTGAATATAAAATACTGGATAGATGAAATGTTGGATGAAGACCAACAAGAAGAGATACACGATTATTTTATGGATTCCGAATCGGATAATATTGAAGTTGCTCTTAAAGAATTTGATGGCGAATACGATATTGAAGAACTTCGATTAATGCGAATTAAATTTATTAGTGAAGTAGCGAATTAAAATATAAATTCCAAGTATAAAATTCCAAATTCCAAGATGCTAACACCATTGGAATTTGGAATTTTTTTATTGGAATTTTAAACGGTATAAATCTCACCACGGTGCGGTTTTAAAGCATCGCGAACTGCAATCATATTTTCTTCCGTAACTACCATAAAAGCGATTGCATACAATTCGTTTATATTTTCATAGCCCGTACTATTGAGAGATATATTCTCTATTGCAATATATTCTTTCAAATGAATTTCGTGGTGTTCGGCAATTTTTGCCGCATCAGGACCTCTAAAGTCCCATATTAATTTTATTTTTTTCATTTCAAAAACCTTTTTTTTGTCTAAAAATCAATAGTTTGACTATTTTTAATATATTTGTTAATTAACTCCAAATAAAAAACAAATATTATGATTAAAAACTACATTATTGCACTAGTTTCTGTTTTATTTTGTCAAATAAATTATGGACAATCCAACTATGCGGTTACTCCAATACCGTTCCAGCAATTTACTGCTACACTTCCAGTCTTAGGTACTCTAGACGATATTAATTCTAATGTAATTGTTCTTCCTTTTACTTTTGATTTTTATGGTGTAAATTACAATCAAATTGTAGTTAGTACCAATGGTTATATTGATTTTAGGTATACTACTGCTAATCAATTTTCGCAATGGTCATTTTCTCAATCGGTTCCCAATGTAAGTTTTCCTATAAAAAATTCTATTTTAGGATGTTACCAAGATTTATATAATAATAATTCTCAAGGTTTTATAACTTATGGAGTATATGGTACNGCACCTTACCGAAAATTTGTAGTAGTTTTTAATAATAATGCACATTATAGTTGCTCTACNACAGCTTTTAGTACCTTTCAAATGGTTTTATATGAATCCCAAAGTATTATAGATGTTCAGTTAGTTGATAAACAAGATTGCCTTAACTGGAATGGCGGAAGAGCCGTAACCGGATTAATAAATCTAACAGGCGATATTGGAGTAACACCTCCTGGAAGAAATACTGGAGCTTGGACCGCTTATCATGAAGGGTGGAGATTTACAAGACCTAATTATTCTACTGGAACTTATTCTTTTGTAAAATGCGATGGAGGTGCTAATGGAGTAGAAGACTTTAATTTACAAGTAGTTCAAAATGATTTGTCCCCAAATAATCCTGCAGGACTTGTTTTTTATAGTACTCTAGCCGATGCACAAGCACAAACAAACGCTATTCCTAATTTGATGTTTACCAATACTTCCAATCCGCAAACAATCTATACGTTGGCTAATGGAATGGTAAAGTCAGTAGTATTAAGCCTTGTTGATTGTGCAGTTGATTATGATACAGATACTGTGGCGACCAATTTGGAAGACGCTAATAACGACACCAATTTAGCCAACGACGATACTGATATGGATGGTTTGCCGAATTATTTAGACAATGACGACGATGGGGATCTGATTTTGACTAATGTGGAATATGTCTTCACCACTAAAAATGCTACTACTACTTTAATAGATACAGATAACGACGGAAAACCTAATTATTTGGATAACGATGATGATGGTGATGGTGTACTTACTTTTATGGAAGATTACAATGGTAACGGTAATCCAACAGATGATGATACAAACAGTAATGGTATTGCAGATTATTTAGATCCTTCTAATATTCTAGGAACAGCTACCAATTCATTGGAGAATTCTATTAAATTGTTTCCAAATCCTGCTTCGGATGTGTTGCAGATTGCAAATACTTCAAGTGAAATTATTTCGAATGTATCTATTTATTCTATAAGCGGTGCATTGATAAAAGAAATAAAATCTGCCGACACTATCGAATCTATTTCCGTTTCCGATTTACAAAGCGGATTGTATTTTGTTAAAATTCAAGTGAACGATGAGGTTAAAAACTTTAAGTTCATTAAAAAATAACAACTATTTTTTCAGTTATAAAAGGTTTAGTTTATGCTAAACCTTTTTTTATGCTATGATTTTACCGAAATTAAATTAAGTTTGCAAAAAACCAATTATGCCACGCGAAATCCAAACCCAAGTTGCCCCAGAAGTTGCTGCCAATGACTCTTTATTAAAAGAACATGTGGCAAAATTATTTCATGTTTCGGGTAAGGAAATCCAAAAAGTGGTGGTTTTAAAAAGATCCATAGATGCCCGTCAAAAAGCAATAAAATTCAATATTAAGGCATCTGTTTTCTTTAAAGATGAAGATTACCAAGAAGCTAAAATAGCACTTCCAGAATATAAAAATGTTTCTAATTCGCAAGAAGTTATTATAGTAGGAGCAGGGCCTGCAGGATTATTTGCTGCTTTGCAATTAATAGAGTTGGGCTTAAAGCCAATAGTTCTCGAACGCGGTAAAGATGTTCGTGGTCGTCGTCGCGATTTGAAAGCGATTAATGTAGACCATTTGGTTAACGAAGATTCTAATTATTGCTTTGGCGAAGGTGGCGCAGGAACCTATTCCGACGGAAAATTATACACCCGTTCTAAAAAACGAGGGGATGTGGATAGAATTTTACAATTGTTAGTGGCTTTTGGTGCGTCTTCAGATATATTAGTAGAAGCACATCCGCATATCGGAACCAATAAATTACCGCAAATTATTCAAGATATTCGAGAAAAAATAATCGAATGTGGTGGCCAAGTTTTATTTGAAACCCGAGTAATCGATTTTATAATTAAAAGTAATGAAATCCAAGGTATAGTAACCCAAAAAGGAGATACAATTTCTGCAAATAAAGTCATTCTTGCTACAGGACATTCAGCACGAGATATTTTTGAATTATTAGATAGAAAGAAAATTTTTATAGAAGCCAAACCTTTTGCTTTGGGTGTTCGTGCAGAACATCCTCAGGAATTGATTGATAAAATTCAATATTCGTGTGATTTTAGAGGAGAGCATTTACCACCTGCACCTTATTCTATTGTGAAACAAGTTAATGGTCGTGGAATATATTCGTTTTGTATGTGTCCAGGTGGGGTTATAGCACCTTGCGCAACAAGTCCGGGGGAAGTAGTAACCAATGGTTGGTCGCCATCCAAACGCGATCAAAGTACTGCCAATTCTGGAATAGTAGTCGAATTAAAACTTGAAGATTTTAAACCTTTTGCCAAATTTGGAGCCTTGGCAGGAATGGAATTCCAAAAATCAATAGAACAAAAAGCATGGTATTTGGCTGGACAAACTCAAAAAGTTCCTGCACAACGAATGGTCGATTTTACTCAAAATAAAATTTCATCAGATATTCCTAAAACGTCTTATGTTCCTGGAACCACTTCGGTAGAAATGGGGCAAGTATTTCCTGGTTTTTTAACCCAAATTATGCGCGAAGGATTCCTAGAATTCGGAAAATCCATGCGAGGTTATATGACCAATGAAGCAATTTTACATGCACCCGAAAGCAGAACATCGTCACCAGTTCGAATTCCTAGAAACGAAGAAACTTTAGAGCATGTTCAAATAAAAGGATTGTATCCTTGCGGAGAAGGAGCAGGTTATGCTGGGGGAATTATTTCTGCTGCAATAGATGGTGAAAAATGCGCTTTGAAAATTGCGGAGGTTTTGAAATAAAAAAACCGCTCATTTTCATAAGCGGTTCCTCAGAATTAATAATTATTATTTTTTCAATCGGTCTTTAAAAACCTTCTCAAATTTTTCTATTTTTGGTTGAATTACCATTTTGCAATAGGGTTGTTCTTTATTGTTATTGTAATAATCTTGGTGGTAATCATCGGCAGGATAAAACTTTTTAAATGCTTCTACCACAGTAACAATTTTACTTGGATAAACATTTTTTACATTCAATTCTTGTATGATGCTTTCTGCCGCTCTTTTCTGCTCTTCATCCGAATAGAAAATAACAGATCGGTATTGCGTTCCCACATCGGCACCTTGTCGGTTTAAAGTGGTTGGGTCGTGCACGGTAAAAAATACTTGAAAGATTTCATTCAAATTAGTAACCGTTTTATCATAAGTGATTTGAACCACTTCGGCATGGCCAGTGCTTCCGGTACAAACATCTTCATAACTAGGATTGGCAACCGTTCCTCCAGAAAATCCAGATACTACCGATTTCACTCCTTTCAAATTTTCATAAACTGCCTCCACACACCAGTAGCAACCTCCGCCAAGAGTTATAGTTTCTAGGTTTCCTTCGGATTTATTAAGTGTTACGCCATCCGGAACAAAATCCAAAGAGATGGCATTCATACAATACCGTTTTTTAGTTGGAGCAGGGCCATCGTCAAATAAATGTCCTAAGTGGCTGTTGCATCTGCCGCAATTGGCTTCGGTGCGTTGCATTCCATAAGAATTATCCGATTTAAAAGTGATACTTTCTTTGTTGTCTTGTTCAAAAAAACTTGGCCAACCACAACTGCTAGTAAACTTTTGATTGGATTTAAATAATTTATAACCACAAGTGGCACAATAATAAGTTCCTTTAGTTTCCGAATTCCACATGGTTCCAGTAAAGGCTCTTTCGGTATCCGCTTCACGGGCCACGGCATACAAATCAGGAGAAAGGACTTTCTTCCAATCGGCATCCGACACATTTAATTTTGTAGTATCCGTATTGGAATAATAAGGATTCTCAGGTTTATTAATTACATTTTCCATAGTAGAAGATTTTGGCGTTAATTCACTTTTTTTATTCGATTGCCCGCAAGCATTTAATACAAATAACGGAAGGAGAAACCAATAGTTAAAGATTTTTTTCATCGCACCTAATTTTTGAATTGAATACAAATCTACAACAGGAATGCACTACAAAACACAATTTTGTTTTCCAAAAAGCCATCTTTAAGGAAAGTTTAACGGTTGTTGATTTAATTAAATCGAGGTACCAATTCTTTTTTTGTATTTTTGACAAGCATAAAAATTCTATGAAAGAAGAACAAGTAATATTAGTAAACGAAAAAGACGAGCCTATTGGGCTGATGAACAAACTCGAAGCACATGAAAAAGCCATTTTACACCGCGCTTTTTCGGTTTTTGTATTGAATAGCAAAAACGAAATTATGTTGCAACAACGTGCCCATCAAAAATACCATTCCCCATTATTGTGGACCAATACCTGTTGCAGCCACCAACGCGCTGGCGAAACTAATATTGGCGCTGGTTCGCGAAGATTGTTTGAAGAAATGGGATTCGTAACCGAGCTAAAAGAATTGTTCCATTTTATATACAAAGCACCTTTTGATAATGGTTTGACCGAGCACGAACTAGACCATGTTATGATTGGATATTACAACGACGAACCAAAAATTAATGCCGAAGAGGTAGAAAGCTGGAAATGGATGTGCATTGAAGACGTTAGAACCGACATGAAACAAAACCCAGAACTCTATACCGTTTGGTTTAAAATAATTTTCGACCAATTTTATCATTATTTAGAAGATCACAAGTTATAGTAGAATTAAAAATTAAAAATTAAGAATAAAGAATAAAGAATAA
>JGI25913J50563_1000049_pt1 | contig 19339 bp, 27 predicted proteins | sample LauGreSp1BDMLBSN_2_FD_50563 | JGI IMG/M metagenome (IMG submission 50563)
GTCGATCCCCAGTTCTCCTGTTTACGTGTGTCGACTCCATCACGTGCGGTTACGGGCGCAAGCCGGGATACTGTTGAGGTAGCCATAGAGTCAGTACTCCCTGGCACTCAATAATCCATTTTGAAGAGTTCATCGGGTAAACTAGTTTATCCGCACCCAAAACGGATTCATTCGGTCCAGGGAAGTCAACCTCCCCCCCAACCAGTATGAACATCTAAAATGACCAAGTGCACTTCAACCACCAAGGCAGGTATGCCCTGCTCCCACAACGCTCGTGACGGCTTCCAGACGTGCGGAAAGCACAAGATGATCGAAGAGGTCNTCCATCTACACTTCTGCATTGCAAACAAGTCCAACGGTCAGCGGTGCAACCGTCAGGCGAAGCACCAGGTGGACGATGAGTGGCTCTGCGGGAAGCACGCGGCCGCTGCGAGGCACTGGAACGACAACGAGCAGTTTCTCGACCTGTGGGACGTTGTCGCCCTAGAGCTCCAGGCCGGTGCGGATCCAGACGATCTGGAGCGTGCCATGATCGCAAACCATGCAGAGGGTCTGATATCTTACATTGTGTTTACCCGCATCGTAGCGACCCTGAGGATCCACGACCGTAACGGAGAGCCGATTATTCCTGCAAAGCCGACTGGACCTGCAACTCTGGAGGACATTGCCAAGGACGCACAGAGCGTTCACACGACAGTCGTGTCAGAGCAGACGAACCGTGGACTAGAGGTGCTTCTAGCCGTTGCCGTAGACAACCGGCTGTATGATGTATTCTACAAGTGGGCGTCGGGCACGGGCGACAAGCGGGTGTTCAAAGACTTCAAGCGCTGGTATGCCGAGTCATCCTGCTGCAAGGTGAACGACTGGCTCTACAAGCGGGCATTTGATGGACTGTTGACGATAATCTTCGGGCACAAGGATCGCATGGATTTGATTCAGCGACTGCAGGAGGAGATGAAGGAGTCCGTTGGCATGTGCTGTGTGGGTCACATCAACCGACTGGTGAACGTGATGGTCGGGTTTGACGATCGGTTCGCTCCTCCCGTGCCTGTTGGAGAGATCCTCCAGCAGAAGATCGCAAGGATCGCAGAGATGGATATCTCTGTTGAGGCGAAGGTAGGTGAGGCGTGGACTGTGTTTGAGGAGCTCAAGATCCCGATGGTCGAGCGTGATGCATGGATTGATGCGTTCTAAGGTAAGTGAAGGTGTGTATGTGTATGGGGCGTTTCTAAAACGTATTTTTGCGTTTGAGAAAAACGGACAGTCTCTTAACAGATAAATACCATCATCCAAAATGCCAATGTGTATGGGAATCAAGACAGACCACAACCTGTGTGAACGGCAAGCGCACGCAGGCGCACACCAGGACAACGAACCTCTTCACCTTCACTTCTGNAGTATTCACTGGACAACNTATTCGCGACACTTTGAAGCGATCGGACATCATCATGTTGATGGTGGATGTATTCATCATACTCGAACCCGTTGGTGTATTAATGTAAACGTTGAAGGCACTCCGCCTCAATGCCAACATCACCGTCTTCGACACCAAGCATTACTTCAGAGACGTCAAGAGGAGAGAGCTCAGCAGGATCGTCTTGATGCAGTTCTTACTGAATGGATGCGGAGGGTACCTGTACCTGACTGGCGGCATGTCATAGGAGAGGCACTGCAGATTCATAGGGTTGATTTCCGCGATCAGGTTAACCTTGCACGTAGGTTCTACCAACTGACTGTTGAAAGGTGGACATGGCGGTTTGAAAGGTATCTTATCTGGATCGTCCAAGGTGCTGTAGGTCCAGAACCCGATCTTGTGAATCCTCCACGATTCGGAGCTCGCGGATTTCTTGAGGAGAATGTTCCACCAGCAGATGGACCTGCAGGTCCTCGTGAACAGGTAGCAGCTGCACTAGCTGTACCAGTTCCTCGTCCCAGGACACTCCATGCAATCGCCGCCGATCGTCAGAACGTTCACACGGCAGTTGTCGCTCGTCAGACGAATGATGGTCTCAACAAACTACTGGAGGTACATCGTGAGGCTGGTCAGCCGAGGTTACGGTCTGCCGATTGGTTTGCTTCAAAGTGGCTCACGAAGTCATATGGTCCCTGGGAAAGAGTAAGGGCTGTCGTTGACGACATGTACAGATGGTATAAGCAATCGTACTGCCGAGAGGAGAATGACCACCTCTATCGACGGGCACTCGACGGACTGTATCTTCTGATCAAACAAACATCAAACAACAATGCGGACTTGAACAGTGAACTGCACAAGCGAGTCTTTGAGGAGTGTTTCGAGAGCATAGGGCTCTGTTGTGATGGACATATCAGCCGTCTCTGCAACGTGCTGGTAGGGTTTGACGAATCGTTTACCCCACCCGTGCCGTTTGGCGAGATCCTGCAGAGTAAGATGGCGGCGATCTCAATGATGGAGATCGAGACAGAAGAGAAGATAAGACAAGCAACAGCCTTCTTCAACGAGTTTGCGGTTCCCGAACCTGATCGAACTGCATGGCTGGAGGCTTTCTAGACATACAACAATGAAGACACGACGGCTGAAACTCAAGGCAATACGCAAGAGCCACAAAGCAGAGAAGAAGTGGGACGCTGTTTTTGTCAAGTCAGATGGACGTGAGATCGTGCAACCCTTTGGCCAGAAGGGATACTCGGATTTCACCAAACACAAGGATGTCACTCGTAGACAGAGATATCTGAATCGTCATCGTGGAATGAATGAGAACTGGAGAGATCCTACATCTGCAGGTGCGTTGTCCAGGTGGATTCTCTGGAACAAGCCAACCTTCAAGGCAAGTCTGTCTGACTACAAGAAACGGTTCAACTTGTGAAAATGGATTACCTTTGACCAGGACCTGAAGACTCTCCCCCAACAGACAGAATGACGAACCACATTGACTTCAAGCAGATGCGAATGGAGGAGCGATTCTCCAAGATCCTTCGTCGCGAGAGGCGAAACATGAAGCTCGAACGTAGAGCTGCACGACGAGCGCAACAGATGCGATACTTTGAAGAGGAGGAGGAGATTCTAGCGACTGCTCCTGCACCTGCACCTGTTGTTCAAGAGATTGACTTGACCTATCTCACTGTAGCGGTGCTCGTTGTTGCGAGTATCATTCTGTGGTTCAGTCGATTGGAGCTTCTAACAGAGATGATCTACTATATGGTAATGTGATCAAAACGGATCTGCCGTTCTCATCACAGAGTCAAGTACACTATACAGAATGAAGACTCGCTCCTCTACCTCTAACAACCGCGCACCTGTCTCCTACAGCGAGAACATCAATGACCAGCTTCGTGCACGCGGTGCACAGACGTTTGGTTCATATGAACGTCGTCTTGCACGCCTTCAGCGGTTCGCAGATGTCGCAGAGCGCAAGGAGGCATCACATACACTTTGCAAGTTTGCTACTGGAACAACTGCACTTATGATCTCGTGTGTGAACGGAAACATGCACGCTGTTCGCGTCTTCTGCGATGGAGGTGCAGATCTGAATGCAACGGACAGTAACGGTACAACTGCACTGATGATGGCGAGTGCTGCTGGACATGCTGACGTTGTGCGAGAACTGCTAGCCCGTGGCGCAGATCTCAACATGCAGGACAATGATGGCGTGAATGCATTGATGTTCGCAGTTCGCGGGGCAGCTTAAAACGGATTGGTTCGTGTCAGTTAAACGGTACCTCCCCCCAGACAGACAGAATGCCTCCNCAATGCCCAGTATGCAACAAGCTCGTAGGCGGTGAGTCAGACCACAGGATGTGCGTCATGACACTCTTCAAGGAAAACAAGATTCAAGCGGTAAGTGAATGGACTGATATGTGTGCCAAGCATGGCAAACCCAAGACAACGGTGTTACGGCGCATTCGAGTACGAATGCAGAAGGACTAAAAAACGAATAATAGCATGAACATAAATAGTTTTTCATTATGGATTTCATGTTTCAGACACCACGTGATACGGACATAATGGTCAAGTATGACCCGTATAAAAGACTCTACCTATGCGTACCGAATGATCGGTATGGATACGTATGCTACCTCAAGGACAATATAACGGCAGGAGATGTGGAGAGGGATGGATGTTGTTATAGAAAGATAGGTCGATGGATTCCGTCGATGTTTGATACTATGATTCTCAAGTCGAGATTGGAGCGTGATGTGTCAATTGTCTCCACGAAACAGGGAAAGCGGCTGACAGTACATCGGAAACAGCCTGTGCAACATCCTGTATCTCCTTCTGGGCATCAGGACTCATTCGAAGTGAACACAGACGCGCGTAGGCAGCGACAGAGGCAGTCTCAATAAACTCAGTCATCATACTCTGAGGTAGAACCATTCGTGCCTGCTCGGGACAGACACCTTCCTTCAGCAAACTGTTATACATCCTCACAGACTTGTCTATGCTCTCCTCCATACACGCTCGAAGCAGACTGTTGTGTGGGTGAACTCCATCCTTGGATCCCTGCTTTTTGTTTGGTGCTCGCTCACGAAGCTCCTCTGGCAAATGAAAGGTAGGCGGTGAGTCCACATAACGGCGACTGATCTCATTTCGTGCAAATCCAACCGTGTGACGAAACCACTCACGTGCCATCCAGATCGGCATCCGTAGGCGAAACCGAGCCTGAGGATGGAAGAAGGGTGAGTTGTGATTGTGATCGCAAAGATACTTGATCAGCTTCTCATCGCCAGGTCCCATCTCATTCACCTCCTTTCCAAGACTGACTCGAGCTGCATTCACAACCGTCAGATCAGACCCAAATGTCTCCAACAACTCTACCTTGCACTCCTCGAACATATTGCTCTCTTGTCGTCCGATGCCTTAAAACTCAATACTCACCTTGACGGGTGGCATGAAGCGACGGTAAAGATCGGACAGGGTGAGTGTCCGATCCGAGTCTAGGTATTTCCGAGCTATGACGTTAAAAAGTTGGACATACAGCAGTATCACACAAAGTGCAATGATCCAGTTCATCATTGTCCTAGGTTGATATGCTGTGTTCGGGGCAACCGACGCGTCAAAAGCTCACGGGTCGTAACAGATCCAGTGTCCTCCTGTCCTGGCTCTGGGATCCCCTCAATCGTGCGAAGAACCTCTACCATTCGCTGGGGCTGATCTGCAAGCAAAATAGCAATCTGACTGCGGACGACAGACTTGTTCGGCTTGGCGCGAACCGTCCTCTGCTGTCGTGCAATCGTGCCTGCTCCTCCCTCAATCACAAAGTTATCTAGATTGTTGCCCCTCATGAACTCAAGGACCTGGGAACTCAGTTGTACCTTGCGATCACGAATCCCCTTGATCTGTGCCTGAAGTGCTCGAACCTCATCGTCGGCTGAAATCCACTGGCGAAGAACCTCTCGGACCTGCTCTGCATTGTCTGCCATTTGTTCTTATTCGCCCATTTTCATTAAAGCCACACCTGCGACGGTCATGATTAACCCTACATACTGTTGAGTTGATGTCAATCGATCACCTAAATAGTAATAGGCAGCCAAACTCTCAATCAACCCTGACATCCCATCCCAGAGACCGTTGACATAGAGTACATTGTTCGTCCGCAAACTGCGGATAAGTAAATAGACAACGCCTACGTATCCCGCGATACCCTTCCAAAGGAACTCTAGTTTGGATGTTTGTGCATACCATCGCAGATTGAAATCGCCAAACACTTCAATCGCTGCAAGAGCTGTAATATCTAAGAGCCCCATTATATACTGTTTAGAACTTCCATCGCTTGTCACAATCAAGACAGGTCACAAAGGTTGTCATGGGCTCATCTGCAGATCGGGTCTGCATCTGGTAGTAGTCGCAGTTGGTCTTCTTCTTGCATCCCGAGCAATACATCAGGATGTTCGCAGTCGTCTTCCTGCTGTAGAGTGCCTTGTCACGTTCCGCAACCTTGGTCAGGTGATCCGTCCACCGCATAGGATGGCGATCTACCTCCGAGGTAGCAACAAACTCCTCGGGAGTCATAGTTTCTGCGAGTGTTCGGGATTGATAGAGGTTCATGGCTCTCCCGCGATACATCTCTCGAAAGGCTCGTGTATCCCAATCAATGTCAACCAACCATCGTTGGGCATCTGCAATGCATCGCTTGAGGATTGCAATCTCAATGTCTGGATTCTCGAACTTCTCCTGCACAACGGATCGAAGTGGGTGATCAATGAAGACGTTTGCACTGTGAATCATGTGCATCGTCATCTCTTCCTTCTCCACGGGCGCATCATCCTCTTCATCATCGTCTTCCTCAATCGCATCCTTCTCTTCCTCGTCCTCGACTGCATCTTCGTCATCGTCCCCATCAAATGTGCAGGAAGCATAGTACTCGTCATACTCCGTGTGGACCAGATCGACATATGTATTTGCAGGCTTGTCATACTCATCTGCGTTCGTTGACTTGGACTTCATGAGTGCAATGACTCCTTGAAACGAATCATCGCTGAATGGACTGGGCAACATATGACCGTTGGTGTTCTCATCTTCGTCTTCGGTGGGAGTCGCAAACACTGCATATGTTACGTCATCGTGCACAATCTTGCCCTGAAACTGCATGCCAGGTTGCTTGAACTTCTTTCGCAACCATTCCAGAACATCTGGAGTACGTGCAGGAACAGCAACATCGGCAAGTGCACCTTGAATAGAGATAGTAGTAGCTAGAACCATGATGAGTTCTATACCCTAGTCCGAAGACTGTTCGTTTTTTCAAAATGGATTCATTTTTACGAGTCATGGGATTTTACTCAACACAGTAAGAATGTCATCAAACGCCTTTCGTCCTCAGTATAAGCCTGGTGGCTGGAGAGCCAATGAACCTGCAAGACTTGCCGCAAAGAAGGAGGCGGAACAGAAGATCCAGGACAACCTTGATCGCAAGAAGTATGAAAACACCGAGACCAACTTTCCAACTCTCATCGAAGCACGACCTATCATGCCACATCAGCTAGGAGAGAACACGTTCGCAACACTCGCGACGAACTGGAAGCAAGATGAGGATGTGACTCGTCAGAAGGCAGAGTACATCAAGAAGGTAGCCGACAATGAACGGCATAGTGCGGAGGGTGTCTTCATCTACCGCCGAAAGGTGGCACATGAAGAGATTGAAGAGACCGAGCCAGAGACAGCGAGTGGACCCTCTGGAGAAGGAACTGAACTAGACGACAGTGGCTGGACTCAAGTTGGTCGTAAGGCTCGAAAGCCTAAGCATGAGCTAACGAACGCAGAGTTGGATCACAAGTATTCTGAAATGAATGATGATTGGGACTACCACGACGATCTCAACGGCGAGTTGTTCGACTCGAAGCGTCACGACCACGACCGCGTCTAAGCGTACCACCCCTGTTTACTAATCCTTTATCACCCGTGGAACTTCTGGTTCCTGTATACCCACTCGTGTCTACAGTCTTCCACTTTTTCCCTGTAGCTGGCGCGGGGGCAGGTGCAATAGTATCTGCGAGTTGTGGGATTGGACCTGATGGAAGAGCATCCGTGATAGCAGACGATCCAGTGTTCTGCAAGTCCCCAAGAGCACCCATAGAGCTCTGTTTCGCATCACCAAGGGCTGCCAGTGGGTTCTTTTTTCCATCACCGAGAGCTCCCAATGGGCCACTCTTTCCCATTTTAGCTGCCATCAGACCACCCAGACCACCCATGCTGTTCATTCCCTTCATATCCCTCAGCCATACAGCAGTTACCTTTCCAGTTGTCTCTGCGAATTCCTTGAATTCGACGTCATACATTCTAGCAACGGCTGCAAGGGCCAGATATGCACCAATGGCTGCAGCACAGAAGAGTAGAAAGTTAAATATGATTCCTACAATCGCATCTGTGCTGTATCGCTTGTCCTGCACATTCACGTTGTTGAGAAAGGGATCACAGGATACTGCATCGGCCATGGCCTGCATGTCTGCACTTGTGAACTTCTCGCGCATTGGGACTCCACAGTTCTCTGGCGGACCCTGTTTGTACAGGACAGGCGTGGCGACGGGATGGATTGCATCGAACGCAGGAGTGACTGGAAGATTCTGAGTAATGGTTGCCAAGTCGGTTGGGCTAATCGGCAAGGGCTTTTCTAGCATAATGTACTTGGGTCCAGGAGTTCCCGTCTGACGCCACGAATAGTTAATAAGAGCTTGCGTGTTTATTGAAATGTATTTTTCCATTGCTCCAGCCCCTTCCCAGACGAAGAACCCACTGGGTACCGCAACCTTATTGTCCTTGACATTCGTAATCGGGAATAACTTTGACAATGTCCAGTCTGCACCTGTTTGAATGTCGCGAGACAGATACCTACCCGTGGTAGGATCGGGTGTTGCAATCACTGCAATCTGCGGTGCAATCTTGCTGATGAAATCAGCAGAGCTAGATGCAAGGTTTCCAGAGACTAGTGGAATCAAAATAACGTGCTTGGCATCCTTGTCACTTGGATCGTTTAGTGAAAGAACTGCATCTGCTTGATTGGCTTCAATCCGAAGTGGGCATGGGTGATAGAGTGTCATCGTCTTAACAACGATCTCTTCGCCATTGAAGTACATCTTGAACGGAATGTTGGGAGTGATCTGGGCTTTGGTGTCGGACGAGAACCCGCCCGTTGAGACCTTTCGAATCCGCACTGTCTGGAGCTTGCTTGCCCGATAATCGAAATCCTCGATCCTGCCACCTGCCTTGTTTAGATCGGCCAAGTCCTCCTCTGAGAACTGAATCTGTTCGCAGTAGTCGGTGGAGGTCGGTCGTAGGTATTTACCAGCTTGAAGATTTGCCATAAAATCCTTGAACGAGAACTCTTTTGCACGAACGCGTTTCAAATCATCGTCGAACTTCTTACATTCTTGGGGATTTGTATCGCCAAAGTTTCGAGTAAGTTTCACACTTGAACTTGAAATCGCTGGAGCCATTTCCAATCTGCATTTCGAACATCCCTTCGCAGAAGAAAGCGAAATGCTATCAAGACGACCTTCTCCACCTGGATAGGGATCCTCTGTAACGGTTGGAGGTGCCGGAGCAGACGGTCTAGAAGAACCACCACCCATTGTTGTTAGCGGATAAAACAAGTGTCCAGAGTAAACAATGAATGCGAATCCCAATCTAGGGCCAGGTGGAACCCAGGCACTGATTCCCATCCCAAAGCCAAGCTATCCCGACACTCCATGGTGGGCAAGTCTGATCGCAGTCTTGGTGACTGCAGTTGTGAGTGTAGTTGGAACAGCCTATATGTTGGGTGGAATGCCCTCTGTGGGAGCACCGTCGATTCCTCCTGCAGCTGCTCTTGTTGTTGACACGCTCACGTACATGCCTCACATTCTCCTCCTCTTTGGCGTTCTCGGGGACATGTTTACGCTGGACGGAGTGTGGTCAATCCCCAGTCTGCTTGGAGTGTTGTCGATCCCAATCAACTTTATGATGCAGTACTTCTGGAAGGGTCTGCAGTCGATCTTCGATACCGCCGTCAAGGTGAAGGATATTGGAACTGCACCTGCAACTGCTGCAGTAAGCGGTGGTGCGTTCTTTGAGAGATACGACGGATGCTCAGTCCAGGGATTTGAGTTACTCCGCACGGAGTTTGCTCCTCAAACACTTGTTGTGACTGCAACTGTCTTTTCGTACTACATTTTCGATATTGTGAGGAACCGTGGGTGGATCAACTCCATCGTGCCCATCTTTGCATTCATTGGTGCCTACCTTGGACAGGTCGGTGTACTGACGATGACTGCAAACAAGGTGTGTGGGCCCAGTGCATACGGTCACTTCACACAGTCACTGATGGCACTCTTTGAGGGTATCGTGATTGGCGGATCTGGATATGGCATTGTGCAGACGTACTACCCAACTCGTCTTCCTTCGTCGACAATCTCACCCTTTCCTCGTCGCAGTCGGTCTGACCTGACTGTTGGGGCTGATGGCAAGATGTATGATGAAGACGGTTACCCGTACATCGTTCTGCCAAACGGACAGACAGTGCCAGACCTGTCAACTGCAAAAGCTAGAAATGCCTTTGCGAGTTCCATCGGCAAGACACTTGGAACGGGAGATCCTGCACAGTCTGCCACGTGTGCGAATGCAACCTAAGGCATAGCGAGTGCCTTCTGGATCAAACTGTAAAAAATATTCACCTGTGTTCCAGACTGCCGACCTGTCTCGACACCATCCCTCATAACAACAATCGTCGGTACTACAGTGATCCGCAGTGCAGCTCCAGCTCCCTTGGGGTCATTGTGAATATCAATCGAGATCCACTCGATCTGTCCTGCAAACTCTTCCTTGAGGTCTTCAAGGGCAGGTTTGATAGCGCGGCAAGGACCGCATGTCTGTGACCAAAAGTGAAACACGGTTACTGTCATTCTATCTTATCTACTTCTCCGCGAGTTATTTGTAAGCTATTGCGTTCTGCACGGATCATTGGTGTCCGTTGAATCGTCTGCTTTGTAAGGTTTACGTCACGAACCTTACATAGCTCGACAAATGCCTTGAATAGATGCTTGTCTACAACGGCAGCATCGAGTGCTCCAAGATTGGCACGAATCCACGTTGTGATGGATGCCTGTGAGACAGGTGCACCCATAAGCTGAAGAGGGCACCCTGGGAACAGTTCATCGACTGCAGGGGGCGTGATCTCCTCCTTTACCTCGCTAATCGTCCCACGCGCCATACGGTCAACTACGTCATTGTTACGTGACAAGTCATCCTCTCCTCCCGTATGAGATCGCACATGAACAAACCGATGACTCTTGAACTTTGACAACCGAGCTGACGCATCCTGAATCAGATCACGATGAAGGACATCCCCACCTGCAGATGTCTTCCAGTTTCGTGCGACCCACCCCGTGATCCACTTGGTCAAACAGTTGATCGAGTAATCGGAATCCGTGTAGATAACCACATCCTCGTCGTGATGTCCACCCTCGTCGAGAATGACGATGGATCGATGGATTGCAGACAACTCGGCCCGCTGGTTGGTCTGTGCATCTGTAGATGGGAGCTTTGCCGACATGGACATTGATCGATTCTCAGGAAACCAAACTGCATAACCTGCCTTTGCCCCAGGGCGTCCATTGTTCGAACATGCTCCGTCAGTAAATACGCGCATAATGTCTATTCCTTAGCTGCTAGTAGATTCGTTTCGGTGACACGCGGGTCGTCCCACAAGGATGTATCAAGGGGCGGACCTTGAATGACTGGCATGTGTTGGTAGGTTGGCATCGTCTTGACAATGCATCGACTCAGAATAGCTGATTGCAAGGTAGGTTCTTCGATATGAAACCATACGCGACAACGAAAGCTACGCTGTTCCAGTGAACGCCGTAACATTTGCTGACATGCCAAACTCAAAAAATGTGAATGCCAAATCATTAGAATACGAACCCGAATCCCAGGACGACTTGGGACAAACGTCATCCATTGACCAAACCACTTTGCGAAATCGTCCATGCTGTTTGTGATGGCCGCATCGACCTCTTCAAAATCGGCCTCGTGTTTGTGTGCTTCCTTGTACTCGTTCCAAAACTGTATGGTCTGAAGATCGTTGAGACATTCGTACAATGCAGTGTGTGGTGGAGGAAAGTCCATTGTTTAAGCACTCTCCCCACCTGAAGATACAATGCGCTTGATTGCAATGTCAGCGGACACGATGTAAATCGAGTTCTCAGTGATGACTAGCCACGTCTTGTCCTCCTTGATACGCATAATCGTCTCAATGGGCGACGTATACTCCGTGTCGGACTTTACCAAAAACTTGGTATTGTCACGAACGCCGATGCAGCACTTCTTCTCAATGCTATCGACGTAATAGTCCAAATAAATGGGGCGATCCTGCTCGATCGATACCTTCGCCGCCTGGATCATGACTGTTGCACTTGGAACCTGCGCCATTTGTTTGACTACGGGGAGGCAATACGTGTGGTTTTAACGCTTCACTTACTAAGCTTCATGGCATCCTCGACCTTGAAGCGATTCTTCATACTGAGACTCGGCGTCTCTGCCTTGGGAATCGAGTGGATCTTCTGAAGAAGAGCTCGGATCGGCATCTTGGTCGAGACTGCGAAGAGGAAGCGGACCAGTGCGTCCACGTGCTCCTCGTTCTCATTGGTCTTGGGAATCCGAATGCTATCCTTGAGCTCGTCGATTACCTTGTTCAAGAATCCCATCATGGTCTCCTCGGGAATCATACCCCGCGTGTACAGCTCAGAGACATAGACTGCAAACCCACGCTTCATCTCCTTCTGCTTGGTCCATGCAATGATCGCATCATTGTATCCAGGATCGTTTGAAGAGGGGATCAGGGTGATATTCTCTGTATCGTAGAGTGTCTCGAACATGGCAGTCTGAGATGCCAAGTCCTGAAGTGCATCGGGATGAGCCTTTGCAATCGCATCATAGGCATCTGCCATGAGAGTTGCGAAGAAGGTCTGTCGGATCGCACGATCGAAGAGTGTGGTTGTGATTCGAAGTCGGAACATTGCATCGTTCTTTGCGAGACGTTCGAGCAAGTCTGCCATGAGCTTGGGGAAGCTCGACTTGCTGAGCTTGTTGATGATCGCATTGATTTCCGCATAATCTGCATCGTCCTTGACCCGAACCTTGCGAACAAGATCGGACAGCGCATTCTCGCGCCAGTTGTCCGCCTCTCGTCGGCGAGGGGCTGCAGTCCGCCGAAAGGCAGGCTTGAAGGAGATCTTGAGCTTGGCAATGATGTTCACAATATCCTCGCCCAGAGAGGGACGGGGAAGAGAACGTGCTGCGTAGATTGAAGTAATATCCATTGTGAAAGAGGATATACTGTTCTCTAGACAGATCAAAAATACGTTTTCAAAACGAATCCGTATGAAGTAAGCATTGTGGATTCTCGCCCCAATACAAGATGACTGACTCAACGACTACCCAGGCTTACTGCCTGTGGTATCACGACCCTAACAACTCTGACTACTCCCTTCGCAGCTACATCAAGATTCTCGAGATCAAGGATGCAACTGACTTCTGGACTGTCATTGAAGCCATCTCCTCTGAAGCCTGGAGTTCAGGTATGTTCTTCCTCATGCGCGAGGGTATTCGCCCCCTTTGGGATGCACCCGAAAACGACAAGGGAGGTGCATGGTCAAAGAAGGTAGATGCATCCGAAACACATTCCGTGTTTGTGGATTGCATGGTTCACTGTTTAGCAAATACATTACTCAAGAGCAACAATGAGGTTGTTGCAGGTGTGACACTGTCGCCGAAGGGTCACTTCCACATTATCAAGATCTGGAATACAACGACTACAATCTCCGATCGCAAGTTGTTGTCTCCTACATTGAAGATGAAGATAAGCGACGACATCGCTTACAAGGCTCATAATCTTCGCCCAAAGTAATATAATACTTACTTATGTCAACGATTCCTCCGTTGTCAGGTCCGCCATTATACCGCTACATTCCAGGCGTAGGCAAAGTCGCCTCAAGTATCCCTGGGATTCAGGGTTCTACGGGTCCCACAGGTACTCAGGGGAGTCCAGGAACATCATCCCTTACAGGCGCAACGGGTCCTGCCCCAGACCCAATCGGAAACACGCTTAGAGTAGACGCTGTCTATGGTAACGATACAACGGCTGCAGCCGACCGGTATGCAAAGCCTTTTTTAACTATTTCTGCTGCGTTGGCCCTTGCAGCGGCGGGTCAACTGGTTCTCATCAATCCAGGAACATACAACGAAACTATAACTGTTCCCGCAAGTGTATCTTTGAAAGGAACTGGAGCACAAGCCGTGATTATTCAGAAGCTTGGAGTAACTGCCGATACGACTCTTATTACGATGGGTCTGAACTCTCGTGTAGAGGATTTTACTGCAAACCTGTCTTCCTCGGGAAACTTTAACTTGGTTGGTGCATACTTCCCAGGTGCTACACCTACAACTGCAAAGCTTCGTAACTCTATTTGGACGATTACATCCACTGCAACTGGATCACCGTCTGTTGTTGGAGTTCTCGCAGATGGAGCAACTGCGTCTCCGACAACCGCATTTGTTACAGCAAATGCGATTCAACGTTCCAGTATTAACGTTATTTCGAGTAGCACAGGGGTTTCCCGAGGTATCTATATTACGGGTGCAAACAGGTTTCCTGTACGCGATATTGTTGTGAATGCGCGAGGAACTGGAACGAACATTGTGGGTGTGGAAACAACCCATGCAAATGCGTTTGCCGATATAAAAACCACAACTATTTTTGGAACATTGTACGATATTAATCGCTCACTTGGTAATATCCAACTTGGTTTCACGGATCTGGTGCAAAACAATGCCAATGGCAACTCGTTCTCAACTGTAACGGAGCCCGCGCAAATAGGATACGGGATTATCGGTAATCCTGCTGCTGACAAGACGTATTATCTTGTTCCTGGAACTGTCAAACTTGCAGATTTGGAGNTAGACACCAACCCGACTTTTACACTTTCCAAGACATTCCAGATCCCGTTCAATCAGCCTGTCGTTATATTTTCAATCTTGGTGCGGTTTACTGGTTTAATCTCAACGGGTCAATCCGTTGCGTTCCAAGTTCATAGGAATGGTAGTTCCACACCCTCGCTTAGCGTGACACTCAATGCTGGCGAAAGTACAAAGACTCTTGGGACACAGTCTGTGGTCTTCAGTACCGGAGACACCGTTCACACAGAATGCATTACAACTGGAAATGTGGGCGCTGGAACATTCTATGCTTCCGTCGCAACGTACTAGTTCAACGTAAAGAGATACGATACCTTGGTTAGGTCTGCAAGAATGGTATCGCGCAAGTTCAACAAATCTGAATCGGCCTTGCCAATCTTGCGAGGAAGGTCGTGTTGGAGATACTTCGTCTGCTTCGAAACAAATGACTTGGCGGCTGACTCGCTAAAGTTATGAAGCTTGATACTGCCCGATACATTCGGGCGACCATAGCGTCCCATATAGGACTCTACGAATGCATCAATGTTCAGATCCAACGCAGTCGTTAGTGCATCCGTTGCAGTGTGACGAGCAAACTCCTTGGTCTGCCAATGGTAGAGCTTGATCTGATTGCGGATCGTTAACAGTTCCGTTACAATATCACCGCCCTTATCACCGCCTCGCTTGTGCTTCCGTGTGATTGCCATTTATAACTCGTATAGAAATAATGGCTACGTTTGCAGTAGGTCGGTTTCAACCTCCTACGGTTGGACATGCACTTATGATTCAGGAAGTCATGAAGTCGGGAGGTGACGCATTTGTCTTTGTATCCTCTGTAACGTCTCCCAAGGCACAGAATCCGTTGACTGCCTCTCAAAAGATTGCTGCATTGAAAAAGATGTTTCCGACGGGTGTTACGTTTGTCGACACCGCACAATGCAAACCTCGATGCGCTGGACCTGTGGCTGCGAATGACTACCTCCGTAGTCTGGGCTACACCGATATTACCCTTGTTGCAGGATCGGATCGTGCAGCTATCTTTGGGCCGAATGCAGATATGTGGAAAGCTGGTATTGCAAATGGTATCCCTCCACCCAAGTTCAAAGGTCTGGAGCGGACAAGTGGTGTTGGTGCAACTGCAATGTCGGGGACAAAAGCCCGTCAACTTGCGATGGACGGAGATGAAGCAGGATTCGCTGCAGCAGTTCGTGTAGGAGCCATAGACGACGCGGGGATCCGCGAACTCTATGATGCTATAAGAAAGAGTAAAAAGGGAGGTAGAACACACAGAAAGACTAGGCGGAACAAGGCATCAAGCAAAGCTTTATATCGCCGAGGTTCGCGATCACGTATCGGATCATCAAGAACCAATCGTTCTTCATATGGATCTCGAGGTTATTAGACAGATTCGAACACTTGGTAAACAGCACCAAGTGAGGCAGACTAAACGTACCACTTACAATCTCATCCGACTCCTTTTTCGTAATACTCATCTCAGACGCACTGTCACCCATTGTGACCGTCTGCGATGCGAACGGACCCTTGCAACTGAACGTAAGGGTATTTCCGACATTCTTAATGTCCACTGTCTTGGCTGCAAGGAGTGTCATATCACGGCACGTCTTCTGGAAATCGAGGGAAGGCATGGTAATCCGAGTGGCAAACTCCGTCTCGGGCATGGTCATGTCGGAATCGTCACGGTCGAGCAAGTTCAGCTTGTAACGGATACGACGCTTCTTCTCGCCATTCTCGAGAGTAATCGTGAGGTGATTCGACTCTGCCTTTGAAACACTGAATGTAATAGTGTCATCGTTCGTAACCGTCTTGACAACTCGATAAAAGTGATCGGTATTCAGACCGACATCGAGCTTGGGTGCAGTGTGGTTGTACTCGTAATGCTCAAACTTGTTCGAGTACAGTCGCATGTGGGTGAGGACCGTTCGGGTATTGTCCATTGCAATCATACGGATGCCATCCTTGTCAAAGACCAGACTCATCTCAACCAGCATAGACTTGAGACCCTCAGCGAGTGTTCGAATAGGGGCTGTCTGAACGGTTTTTGCCACTACGAGATCGTCGGACATTTTGTTTAACATGTCGGCGCGTCCTTAACTTCTTTTTCCGCAAACCACCTGAAGGAAACATGCGAATCACACACTCATTTACTCGCTGAAACACTGCACTATCTCCTCCCTTATCAGGATGGTTCGTCTTTGCCCACTTTTTGAAATCTCTCCTGCTTTTAATCTCAAGTCCATCGAGCACGTTCTTACATTCATCGTCTCGCATGACCTTTTCGTCAGGCTGATCAGGGCGCATCTCTGCTTCTTTGGGTTCAGGTTCAGGAGCAGGCGTAGGCGTGGGTTCTGGGATAGGCTGTAAGGGACTAGGTGTGGGTTCGGGACTAGGTGTGACTGGAGGAATGGGAGCGGGAGCGGGAACGGATGTTTGTTTTTTCTTTTTGAAATTAAAAAACTTTGACATAAAATTCTTCGGAGGCTCAGGCGTGACTGGAGGTTCAGGAACAGCAGGTTCAGGAACAGCAGGTTCAGGAACAGCAGGTGTGGGTTCAGCAGACGTGGACTTTGCAGACTTCAACAGCTCCAACTCTGCTGTAATACGTGCAACCTCTGCCTCGCTCCTCTTTCTGGCTTCTTCTGCATCTTTCAGTTTTGTTTCCGTTGCAGCAACGGCATCCTTAATACGCATGTTAACTTGGCGCTGAAGTTCCTCGTCCTGGTTTGCAGTAGCCTTGGCCGCTCCATATCCAGAAATGCCTAATACAGTTGACAACACACCGAACGTAATCGTCCCTGGGTCCATTGCTTCTAACTAGAGTCATTATTTCATGAGCGAAACATAGGGGTAGAAGACGAAACCCAAGAGGATGATGAAAACTGCAATATCGAATACTGCAACGATCTTCTTGTACTTGATTGGTAGGTCATGTGTGCCAGGAGGAACACCGCCATAGGGTTTCGCCCAACCAATCAATCCGCCTAACAAAGTTGGTCCTAGCTTATCGTTGCAATCGTANATGTANTCATACCAAGCCATCAGCACATATGCCAACATCGCCAGGATGAATGCAAACACGATCTCGTGCTGCCATGCCTTCTGGTGGGGCATGAAGTAGACTGCTAGGACGAATCCAGCAAATGCAATACATTTTTCATTCAGGTACAATGGAGTTCCAAAAAGACCACCACCCATTTATTCTAGCGGAAGAACTTACTCCGACTCCTCCTCAGACTCCTCCTCTGCACCGCCCTTCTTCTTCCCCTTCTTTGTCTTTACCACTCCAAAGTGACCCTTGCGAGTCTTGAAGCCCATCTTCTCGAGACGCTTCTCCTTCTTCGCCTTCATCGACTTCTTGACAGACACAATCTTGCCCCACTTGTTGTACTTGAGGGCCTTCTTCGTCAAACCACCAGTCGTGTGGTGCGCTGTGCCGTGCATGACCTGTGCGCGGGAACCGATACGTGGCATAGAACCTCCGTCAGACATTTATATGGTTAACGAGATATTTTACTTATATTTCCGGTTCAGTATACTTAGTATCGATGGTACGGGCATGGTTGATTGCGTAAACGCAGGAATGATGATATAACCGGGCATAGGCAGGTCTACATACTCTGGACCCTCAATACGTCCGCAGTATATATCATTTGTGTAAGGAAACGGAAATGGGATTAACTCTTCCCTGTATTCAAGTTTCCATTCTTGACTTGAATGAATCATGGCTGCATTCCAAAGCGTATTATATACACAATCCCTAAGGAAGTTTTGGTCAATACCTACACCATAATCATTGTTACTCTTCGTTTTATATTCGTCATACAAACTACGAATGTTTATACTATTAACCGTTCGCATTGCCCATATTCCTCCCATTATTGCAGTCTTGTGTTCAGGATTGTCCCTGACAATGTGCAACTTTTTGGAAGGTGTATTCATAAACTCTTGAATAGCCCATCTATCCTTCCAATGAACACGACTGTCTGCATCTCTCACAAACATGATATCGACTTCGGGTTCGTCAATCGCAAAGAAACGATGAATCATATTCACTGCTCCTGTCTCGTGTGTGAAACGTACAATCACCTTCCGAGCAGATAACTCAAGCAAAAACGAATCGGGAACATCATTGCCTACATACACATATACGAACGCATATGGAAAATGCTTGTTAATCATTACAATGTTCTCAAGTAACCCAACATAATACCGCTCGGTTGGCGGATTATACAGACAAAAAGAAAACGCGCAGACCATTATGTTGTATATTACAAATATGATTTCAGGTAAATCATACTCAGATATTTGCAAATGGGTTGTAGATAACCGATACCCTACTCGCCAACCTTTCCATTATTCAAGTGCAACTTCGGGGGATTGGGTGTTTGTGAATGGTGATTTTTTACACATTCTAGTAACTAGCTTACCGTTTCTAACCATAAAGAAGTTTGTATTTATCGTGCACAATACGGATAGATCATTCGGCGAGTATGGACTTCGTGTTCTTCTACCCCATTCGTTAAAGATTTATGCGATCAACACAACTGTTGAACATCCAGATCTTGTAACGCTTCCTCTTGGGTTCGTTGATAAGCAACTGCCGTTTATACAAGAGTACATACGCCCAAACGAAGTTCGTGATATCGAAGTGTATATGAACTTTACGACAGTAACGAACGACGTTAAACGTAAAGAATGTGCAGTGGCATTCGAAGGGGATCCACGTGTTTGTGTACGCTCTGGATTGACCGTTCCAGAGTACTATGCAGATCTGTGTCGTTCAAATTATGTATTGTGTCCAGAAGGAACTGGTATTGATACACATCGTGTGTATGAGAGTTTGTACTTCGGGGCAACGCCAGTTGTACTCTCATCGAATCCACTGTGCAAGTTCTATAGAAATCTACCTGTCTGTATTGTCAA
>JGI25913J50563_1000051_pt1 | contig 19326 bp, 10 predicted proteins | sample LauGreSp1BDMLBSN_2_FD_50563 | JGI IMG/M metagenome (IMG submission 50563)
TTCCTTCGGGTTTGAAGACATCTACAATTCCGGTATTTCCAAAATAGAAATCCCAAGTTGCAGGAGTTCCATCGGCATTAGTTGCTACTACTTTTTTATTCACCGTTTCTTGCCATTTGGAAGAAGACGTTAAAATAAAAGGTTCAGTTATTAAAATAGTTTTGATATTTTTTTTATTCAAATCGGCTATCATTTTCTCTGGATTTGGAAAATTGTCTTTATCCCAATCCAAATTTCCCATGGTGCCTTTGATGCCTTTTCCAAACCAATATAAATCTAAAATTATAGCATCTACTGGAATTTTGTTTTCTTCAAATTTTCGAATTGTTTTTTCTACTTCTTCTTGCGAATGGTACCCAAATCGAGAAGAAAAATTTCCAAATGCCCATCTTGGTGGTAAAGGTTGTCTTCCGGTTAGTTCGCTATAATTGGTAGCCAAATCGCCTACAATTACTTGGTAGGTTTTTCTGCCCGCAATAGTTTCGTAAGTCAAGGTATTGTCTTTTTTTGAATCTAAATCCAAATAACCAATAGAAGGATTATCAAAATGAATAGCATATTTATTGGACGAAATTACTACTGGAATACAAAAATTCATCAATTCGGCATGGGTTTCGTAGCCATAACTAGCGCGATTGTACAATTGCAATCTGTTGCCACGGCGGTTCATTGTTTCCAATGCTCTTGCGCCACCACCATACAATTTTTCATCGGGAGAGATATTGAAATCGATAGTTTCCAATCCGTCTTTTTTCACATAACCATTTTTCTCCGAAAGGATTTCACTATCGGTATATAAATAGGTGATTTTAAAAGGTGATTTGGTTATTCTTACGTTGATGTTTTCGCTTGATAAAACAATCCAATTGGGTAAATTGGCACATTTACTTTTATGTAATTTTTTTATTTCAGATGCTACAACGGCATGTGAAATTGGATTGAAGGTTTCTCCATTAGGAATAAAAGAAGTTTCTACAATGTTATCCGATAAGGGTTTTATTTGATAGGAACCATCGTTGGTTTTGATTTCTAATATGTTTTTTTTCCAAGTATGGGAAATGTATTTTCTATTTGCATTTTGTGCAAAGGAAAAGGTGGTGATTAAAAGGAAAACAATTAGTTTTTTCATTTTTTATTCTTTTTTTGAACCATTAAGATAATTAAGATTTTGCTCACTATTTAATGGTTTAATTTTTTATTTCAATTCTAAAATTAAAATAGATCTACCTTCTATTTCAATATCCTTTTTCAAGTCAATTGATTTTCCTGTAAGTACATCGGTACCTGTTGTATAGTTGGAAGTGTTTTCTTTAAATCGGTTGGTTTTGAAAGTTTGCTTTTCCGAATTGTTATTAATTACCACCATTACACTTTCCGAGTCATTGTATCTAAAATACACATAAACATTATTTTCTGGAATGTAATGTGTTGTTTTACCAGTATGAATTACGGTTTTGGTCTTTCTCCAATTGAATAATTTGGAACTAAAATCGTGAAATTTTTGTTGTTCTTCATTTCTTCCTGCATTGGTGAAAGCATTGTTGGTATCGCCACTCCATCCGCCAGGGAAATCATGTCGTATATCGCCATCGCCTATACTTTTACTTCCTGCCATTCCAATTTCAGAGCCATAATATATTTGTGGAATACCTCTAACTGTTGCAATTAAAGTCATTGCCATTTGGTATTTTTGAAAATCATTTTTGTAGATATTATTGAAGCGATCGGTATCGTGGTTTTCAGCAAAAACCAACATATTATTACTATTTGGATACAAGAAATCGTTGGTAAAATTTTCATAAATTTTTACCATTCCTGTATTCCAGTTGGGCTTATCTTCATTGAATACGCCTCCGTTTATAGCACCCTGAAGTGTAAAATCCATTACACTTGGCAAGTAGGAATTGTAATTTTGGATAGCTGCAATTTTACTGTCTTTTTGCCAGTAGGCAATATTTGCTTGGCTGTTAAACCAAACTTCTCCAGCAATATTAAAGTATGGATATTCATCGGTAATGGCTTTGGTCCATTTTGAAATTCCTTCTTTATCGCAATACGAATAGGTATCTACACGGAAACCATCTAAATCGGCATATTCAATCCACCAAATGGCGTTTTGTGTTAGATATTTTAACACTAACGGATTGGATTGGTTCAAATCGGGCATCGATTTTACAAACCAGCCATCCATACATAATTTTGTATCTGCTTCGGATGCATTAGTGTCAAATTGCGTGGTCATTCTATAGTTCGTTTGTCCATATCCTGGAAACTGATGGATCCAATCGTACGTTGGCAAATCGTTCATCATCCAATGTTTGTAACCCCAATGGTTGGTTACATAATCCATGATGTTTTTCATGCCGCGTTTGTGCAATTCCGAACTCAATCGAAGGTAGTCTTCGTTGCTTCCAAAACGGGAATCTATTTTATAAACATCCGATTGTCCATAACCATGATACGAACCTCTATCGTCATTGTCTTCACAAAGTGGCGTTGGCCAAACGGCAGTTGCTCCAAGGTCTTTGATGTAGTCTAAATTNTGGATAACACCTTCAATATCGCCACCGTGACGACCATTTATTTTAGTTCTATCCGCTTTTTCGCTGGTTTCTTTAGTGCTGTCGTTGTTCGGATTTCCGTTTGCAAATCGATCGGACATGATAAGATAAATCAAATCGGAACTGTCGTACCCTTTGCGGAAACGAGAATTTTCTCTTCTTGCTTTAAGAGAATAGTTTTGGGTAAACGATTTGTTTTTGTTTTTGAAAGTGAAAACAAGTTCTTGAGCCGCAACATTTTTAGTATCGATGGTTACAAAAACATAGTTTGGATTTTCGGTTTTTTGAACACCTTTGATGACAAGTCCATTGGAAACAGACACTTCGTTTTGTGCAATGTTTTTTCCGTAGAACATAATTTGAACATCGGAAAGATTCATGTCGCTATACCAAAAAGGTGGTTCAATTTTGTCAATTTGAGCGAATGAGATTGTCGTGATTAGTAAGAAGAAGAGGGTTTTTTTCATGTTGTTTTTTTAACTGTTTAGGTGTTAAGTTTTGCACATTTCTATTTGTAATAATAAACAAAGTCGCAAAGTTCATTCTTTGCGACTTTGTGTCTTTGCGAGATATTAAACCGTTACCAAGCTATTTGGCTCTACTAAAATTTCATTTCCTTTAACGAAAACCGAAATTTCTTTGGTNCCTTCAAGGGAAAAACTAGTTTCTTTATGGTTTACGGCTACTTTTAAAATTTGATTTCTGAAATTGATTTTAAAAGAATACCCTTCCCATTCTTTTGGAATTTTTGGTTCGAAATGTAAGGTGTTGTCTTTGACACGCATTCCTCCAAATCCTTCTACAATACTCATCCAAGTTCCTGCCATTGAAGTAATGTGACATCCTTCTTCTACCTCTTTGTTGTAATCGTCTAAATCCAAACGAGAAGTTCTCAAATAGAAAGTATAGGCCATATCCATTTTGTCTAAAAGAGCAGCCTGGATGGAGTGAACACAAGGAGAAAGTGAACTTTCATGCACCGTAAAAGGTTCGTAAAAGTTAAAATGTTTCTCTAATTGTGCTTTGGTGAAATGATCTTCAAAGAAATAAAATCCTTGAAGTGTATCTGCTTGTTTGATATAGGGTGAACGCAAAATTCTATCCCAAGACCATTTTTGGTTAATTGGACGTTGCGATCTATCTAAATCATGCACTTTAACCAATTCTTTATCTAAGAAGCCGTCTTGTTGTAGGTACACGTCGTGCTCTTCAGAATAAGGAAAATACATATTGTCAGCAACTGCTTTCCAATGGGCTATTTCTGCTTTATCTAAATGCACTTTACTCATTATTCGAGTAAAATCGGATGCGTATTCTTTTTCTGTTTTATTAATTTGCTCGATGGCATAATCAATACACCATTTCGCCAAATAATTAGTATAGAAATTATTGTTTACGTTGTTTTCATATTCGTTAGGACCTGTTACCCCTAGAATTACATACTGATTTCTGTACGTAGAGTAGGTGGCTCTTTGGTGCCAAAAACGAGCAATGGCAATAAGAACTTCCAATCCTTTTTCAGGAATGTAAGAATAATCCCCGGTATAACGGTAGTAGTTGAAAATGGCAAAAGCAATCGCTCCATTTCTGTGAATTTCTTCAAATGTGATTTCCCATTCGTTATGGCATTCTTCGCCATTCATGGTAACCATTGGGTATAAAGCAGCGCCATTTTTGAAACCTAATTTAGCTGCATTTTCAATGGCTTTGTCCAATTGATTGTAACGATAGGTCAATAAGTTTCTTGCAACTTGTTGGTCTTTGGTAGCCATGTAAAATGGAATGCAATAGGCTTCGGTGTCCCAATAAGTAGAACCGCCATATTTTTCGCCAGTGAATCCTTTAGGACCAATATTCAAACGAGAATCTTTACCTAAATAGGTTTGGTTCAATTGGAATATATTGAAACGAATACCTTGTTGGGCCTTTACATCGCCATCAATAGTGATGTCACTCATTTCCCAGATTTTTGCCCAAGCTTGTTTTTGATTTTCTGCTAATTGAGAATAACCAATTTCAAGTCCTTTTGCAATTACTTTTTGAGCAGCAACTTCTGTGTTTTCGTGGTTTAAGGAAACCGTATAGCCACCAAGTTTTTGTATAGCACTTGTTTGTCCTTTGGCAACTGTAACTTCATAAGTGAATTGAATTCTATCGGAAGTTTTCTCAACAGCAGTAGGAGTACAATTCAAGTTATTGCTTTCTAGCAAAATAGTATTTTGCATGAAAGTAGTTGCTGTAAAATGCGTTTTGAAAGTTCTTGCAGTTACAAAAGCTTCATTGTTAGCATTAGTAACATTTAATGGTTCCCAGAATTTTTCTTCCCAGTTAGCGTCTTCGTTTTGAACTCCAGCATCTAAATAAGGTTGGTACGTAATTTTGGCATCCCCATTTAATGGTGTGATCTCAAAATTAATAACCCCCAATTCATCTAAATCTAAAGAAAGAAAACGAGTGATTTTGGCGGATATTTCAGTTCCGTTTTGCAAAGTTGCTTGAAAAGAACGGTAATAAATTCCTTCTTTCATGTTCAATTCCCGACGGAAATTAGCAACCGATTTGCATTTGGCTAAATCTAAAATTTCGCCATTGATTTCGATATTAATTCCAATCCAATTGGGTGCATTCAATACTTTTGCAAAATATTCGGGATAGCCATTTTTCCACCAGCCCACTTTAGTTTTATCGGGATAGTAAATTCCGGCAATGTAACTTCCTTGAAAAGTTTCGCCAGAATAGGTTTCTTCAAAATTGGCTCTTTGTCCCATGGCACCGTTTCCGATACTGAACAAACTCTCCGATGATTTTACGCTTTCGGCATCAAATCCTTCTTCGATAATCGACCAATTGTCTGGTTTTATATAATCTTGATTCATTTTTTATAAAAGTTTAGAGGTTTAAAGGTTTAGAAGTTTAGTTCTAATTTTTAACACTCAGGGGTATTTCTATTCTCTTTTTTCTATGTTATATTTTTAATTTATTAACGATTCAATAAAAGAAACATCAATAAAGGTAAAATCTTTAAATATGTATTTTGCTTCGTGTAAGGTTACTGCATCACCAATGCCAATACTAATCATATTCGCGGTATTTGCAGCTTGAATTCCTGCAACAGAATCTTCAAAAACTATTGAGTTTTCGTTAGTTGCATTTAGTTTTTTTGCTGCTTGCAAGAAAACTTCAGGATCTGGTTTAGCATTAGTTACATCGTTTCCATCTACAATTGCATCAAATAATGAAAGTATGCCTGTTTTTTCTAATATTGGTCTAGCATTTTTACTTGCAGAACCAAGCGCTATTAGTTGGTTTTTGTCTTTTAAATAGTGCAAAACAGGAAGTACACCTGGTAAAATTTCACTTTCATCCATATCTACTAAATACGATAGATAGTCTTCATTTTTTTGGATAAGCCACTTGTTTTTATCTTCTTGAGAAGCTTGGATGTTTCCAAGTTCTAAAATGATATCCAACGATCGAACACGGCTAACTCCCTTTAATTGTTCGTTGTGTTCTGGTGTAAATTCGATTCCTAGTTCTTGGGATAATTTCTGCCAAGCCAAAAAATGGTATTTGGCAGTATCTACAATTACTCCGTCAAGATCGAAAATGAATGCTTTTTTGTTTGTCATTTTGTTTTTTAATTATTCTGTTTTTTCTTTCACGAAAAATACAGCTAAACCTGCAATGGCCATAGAAACTCCGGCAATTACAATTATAATAATAGGGGAACCTCCAAAAAGAGCAATTAATGTACTTCCTAATACTCCTGCAGCAATTTGCGGTATAGTAATGGTAGCATTAAATAATCCCATGTAAACTCCCATTTTTTCTGCTGGTAATGAGCTAGATAACATTGCATAAGGAATTGCTAAAATAGCAGCCCAAGCAAATCCAACGCCAACCATTGAGAGTAATAATAAGTTTTTATCGTGCACTAAAAACATAGAAATCAAGCCTAAACCTCCAAATAGAAGTGAAAAACTGTATGTTTTTTTTCTACCGATAGCTTTTGCAATTGTAGGAATTAGTAAGGCAAATACAGCAGCAATTGCGCTATAAAAAGCAAACATAACTCCTGTCCAATCTCCTGCTTCATTAAAGCCAAGTGATTTTGCATCTAGTGCTTCTGCTCCCCATACTTGGTCGGCAATAGCTCTAGTGGTGTAAACCCACATTAAGAATAGAGCAAACCAAGAAAAGAACTGAACCACACCCAATTGCCAAAATATTTTTGGCGCATTTGAAATAAGAGAAAACATATTAGATTTTTCTTTTTTCACTGCAGCTTCCAAATCGATATTATTGTATAAAGCATGTTCTTTGGGCGCGTATTCTTTGGTTCTAAATACCGTCCATAGCACACTTAATAATAAAATAGCTCCTCCAATGTAAAACGACCAAATTACCGAATCGGCAACTTTTTCTCCAGCGGCTGGTACGTTAGCTACGTTAGCTTTTGTAAGAATCCAAGGAAGTAAAGAACCAAATACAGCTCCAAAATTGATAAGAGCACTTTGCAATGAATAACCCAGATTTTTTTGTTCATCGTTTACCATATCTCCAACAAGAGATCTAAACGGTTGCATGGTAATATTGAAAGAAGTATCCATCAACAATAACATAACAGCCCCAAAAACTAATGGTGGTAATAAATTGGTAAAATTTCCTGCATTTGGCATGAAAAACATAGCAAGTGCCGAAATTATAGAACCTAATAAAATAAAGGGAATTCTGCGACCCAATCGAGTCCAAGTTTTATCACTAGAAAGACCAATAATAGGTTGTACTATTAGTCCTGCAAGAGGAGCAGCTAGCCAAAAATAACCAATGCTATGAACATCAGCTCCTAAGGCTTCAAGTATTCTACTTGTGTTCCCATTTTGTAGTGAATAACCTATTTGCACTCCTAAGAATCCAAAGCTTAAATTCAATATTTGCCAAAAACTTAATTTGGGTTTTTTCATTATCGTAAATTGTTAAAAATTACGATAAGCAAATTGCTTATCAAAACTTATTTTTTGTTTTCGAAGTAAAAAGTATAAGCTTTAATAATTGGTGTAAATATAATAAAAGAATTTTAGGACTTTAAATAGAGAGGTGAAATTTTGGAATAAAATAGCTTACGAAAACGTTATATGTTGATAAATAGTACTTTGTTACAAAGTGGATTCTCTTTCTACCAACTCGGTTTCTATTACTTCCGTTTTGTATTGTTCTTCGTATTCTTCTTCTTCAATTTCTAGTTTTTCGATAAGCATGATTGCTGCTTTTTCTCCCATTTTCACCCCGTTTTGACTAACAGTTGTAATAGATGGGGAAGAATATTTAGAAATAATTCCGTCGGTAAATCCAATAATGGAAATGTCTTCGGGAACTTTTTTGCCCAATCGGTTAGCGGCTTTTATGGCAGTAACTGCAAAAATTTCGTTTACAGCGAAAATAGCATCCAATTCATTATTGGCAATTAAAGATTCAATATGACTTTCAAAATTGTCAGTATCTTCAATTTTTAAAATTAAATTTTCATCTACAACAAGATCATTATTTTTAAGAGCTTTAGTATAGCCTTCGGTTCGCAGTTTTCCTACACTTACATAATCAACAGTAGAAATTAGGGCAATTTTTTTAAACCCTTTNTCTATTAAATATTGCGTTGCGTTAAACGCGGCTAAATTATCATCAATAATCACTTTATCGCAAAGAATATCGTTAGTTACTCTGTCAAACATTACCACAGGCATTCCTTGGTTNATGACTTCGGTAATGTGGTGAAAATCTCTTTTTTGTTGGGTTTCTTTAGAAAGTGACATAATGAATCCATCAATACTTCCGTTAGCAAGCATCTCCATGTTAATTACTTCTTTATCAAAAGACTCATCGGACAAACAAACAATTACATTATACCCTTTTTTATTGGCAACATGTTCTACGCCACTAATAACGGTTGCGAAGAAATGGTGTATGATTTCTGGGATAATTATACAAATGGTTTTTGATTTTCTATTTTTTAAACTTAAAGCAATATTGTTGGGCTTGTAGTTGTATAATTTGGCAAAAGCTTGCACTTTTTGTCGGGTGTCTTCACTTATTTCAGTGCTGTCTCTTAACGATTTGGAAACAGTAGAAATTGAGACGTCCAATTCTTTTGCAATTTGCTTTAACGTTACCTTTCTTCTCATGTTACGATTGTGATAAATATTTAATATTGAATAAAGATATATTTATTTTTTTAATCTCTCAATTTTTAAGCAAAAAAGATATAAAATTAAGAAAGTTTTCAACACGAAAACGTTTTCGCAAGGTCATAATAGGCATGTCATTTTTTTATATGAAAAATTATCATAAATTTAACGTTCGAAGTTAAAGTATAAGCAAAAAAACAAATTATTAATCTAAACAAAATGTATGAAAACAATTTATAACAAGTTGTTATTTTTATTACTTATGCTCCCTTTTTGTGCACTTGCACAAAGTTCAGTGGACGGAGTTGTTGTGGACTCAAAAACGAAACAACCGATTCCTGGAGTAAATGTAAACGTTCAAGGTACCCAAAGCGGTACATCAACTGATTTTGATGGTAAATTTAAATTATCCAAACTTAAAAAAGGAGACAAATTAGTGTTCTCTTTCATTGGATACAAAAATGAAACTTTCTTATTTGACAGTCAAAAAACTATTTCTATTTCTTTAGTAGAAGAAGCTAACGTATTACAGGATGTTGTAGTGCAAGTTGGTTATGGTTCTGTTAAGAAAAAAGACGCTACAGGTTCTGTAGAGGTTTTAACAACCAAAGAAATGAACAAAGGTTATGTTTCTACAGTTGAAGGTCTTTTAAATGGTAGAGCTGCTGGTGTTGTAGTAACACAAGGTGGGTCTCCAGGAGCAGGAGCTGCAATTAGAATTCGTGGAGAATCTTCTTTGTATGGTAAAAATGATCCTTTGATTGTTGTAGATGGTGTTCCAACTGAAAATGGAATTAATTCAATCAATCCAAATGATATTGAAACTATTTCTGTTTTGAAAGATGCTGCTTCTACAGCAATTTATGGTAACCGAGCTTCTGCTGGTGTTATTATGATTACAACTAAAAAAGGAGCTAAAGGCGATATCAAAGTTTCGGCAAGTACTACATTTACAGTTAATACTTTGGCTAAAAAGCTTAATGTAACTTCTGCAGATGATTTTAGAGCTTTCATGACTAATCCTGCAAATATTGCACAATATAATATTGATCCAGCAAGAATTGCTAAAATGGGTAATGCATCTACAGATTGGCAAAAAGAAATTTTTTCTAGATCTGTAACATTAGATAATTATGTTTCTATGAGAGGTTCTATGTTCAATGTACTTCCTACATCTTTTTCTTATGGTCATTCTTATGTTCCTGGTATTTTAGAAACTTCTAAATACGATAGAACTACAACGGCTCTTCGTATGAATCCTTCCCTTTTTAAAGATCATTTGAAAATTGCTATTAACGGTAACTTTACAGTTACAAAAAATCGTTATGCCGATGAAGGTGCAATTAAAGATGCAGTAACTTTTGATCCAACTCAACCAATAATGAATGGAAATCCATTAAACGGAGGATATTTTGAATGGTATGATGCTTCTGGTAATCCAAACTTCCAAGCAACTGATAATCCTGTAGCTAAATTAAGACAAACTAATAATATTGATAAATCCTATCGTTATTTAGGAAGCATACAAGCAGATTATAAATTCCACTTTTTACCGGAATTAAAAATTTCTGGGATTGCATCCATAGACCGTACTACTGGAGCTAAATCGTATGATTTAAGCAACAAAAGTATTGGTGGATATTATAGTGGTACAAATAATTTAGGTAGTTCCTCAAACGGATGGTGGACTGGAACCCAAAAAGCATTAGAATTCTATTTGAATTATACAAAAAAATTCGGAAAATTAAATGTAGATGTTACTGCTGGTCATAGTTACCAAGAAACAAGACAAGAATCATTTAATTCAGGAAATTTGAACAATCCAGATAATGTAATTAATTCTTTGAATTTATTTTTAAACCCAGTTGTTAAATTAGAATCTTATTTCGGTAGAGCTAATTTTGGTTTTGATAGTAAATATTTACTTACTGTTAACTTAAGAAGAGATACTTCTAACAGATTTGATCCTTCAAACCAAACTGCTATTTTTCCAGGTGCTGCTTTTGCATGGGTAGCTTCAAATGAAAGTTTCTTGAAAGATAGTAAATCTATCACAAATCTTAAAATAAGAGCTGGATGGGGACAAACAGGACAACAAGATATGAATTATAATTATTTCCCATATCTTCCAACCTACTTGACATCTACTGCTGGATCTTATTACAACTTTGGAAATACAACTTATAACTCTGTTAGTCCTTTGTTCTATACTTCATTGTTAAAATGGGAAACAGTAACTTCAACTAACATAGGAGCTGATTTTGAATTATTCAAAAAAGTTAAAGGTAGTTTAGATTTATACCAAAAAGAAACAAAAGATTTATTAGCTAAAGATGTACCTTATCCTGATGGAGCGAATTTATCTAATAGTGGTCCAAGAAACTTTGGTAGCCTTAGAATTAGAGGTATTGAATTAAACTTGAATGGAGATGTCGTTAAAACAGACAATTTCAATTTGAATTTGAATTTTAACACAAACTATCAAAACAGAAAAATGACTGCTACTGCAGTTGATGGAACTGATTCTCCTGGAATTGCTTGGGGTGGTATTGCTGGTGGTATTGGAAACAATATTCAAATGCAAACTACTGGATATGCACCGAGTTCATTCTATGTATACGAGCAAGTTTATGGAACAGACGGTAAACCTCTTGAAGGAGTTTTTGTAGACCGTAATGGAGATGGTGCAATTAATTCAAAAGATATGTACCACGATAAAAAACCATATGCTGATTTCATTTTTGGATTAATGTCTAACATGACTTACAAAAAATGGGATTTCTCAATGGCATGGAGAGCTAGTTTAGGTAACTACAATTACAACAATACAGACTCTTCACTTGGTTATTTAGCTAAATCAACAAATCAACTTACTCCTTTGAATAATATCAATCCAAGTTTCTTTGATACTGGATTTGTTAATGAAGGAAATAACAGATTTTTCTCTGATTATTATATCCAAAACGCATCTTTCATCAAGTTAGATAATATTTCTGTTGGTTATAGCTTTAGTGAGCCATTTGGAAAATCTACTTCTGCTAAACTATCTGTAGGTGTTCAAAATGCCTTAACTATTACCAAATACAAAGGAGTGGATCCTGAGATTTTTGGTGGTATAGATAATACAATCTACCCAAGAGCTAGAATGTATGTTTTAGGATGTAATGTTAACTTTTAATCAAAATTGTTATGAAAAATAAAATTTTAAGTCTATTGTTTATTGTTACAATAGCCTCCCTATTTACGGTATCTTGTTCAAAAGATATTGCAAAAACGGAAGAAGATTCGGATTATTTTACATCTGAAACATTCTTTCAAAATGAAGCTTCTTACAAGCAATTTTTAGCAAAATTGTATATGGGATTAGCTACATCAGGTCAAGGTGGGCCAAATGGTGCGCCAGATATTGCTGGAATTGATGGTGGTTTCGGTCAGTATTTAAGAGCTTACTGGCAATTAAACGAAGTAACAACGGATGAAGCAATTATTGGATGGGCAGATGGTAATTTACCATCTCTTAATAACAATACATGGGCTTCAAACAATGAATTCGTATATGCTATGTTCTCAAGAGGAATGTATCAAGTGTCTTTATGTAATGAGTTTTTACGTCAAACAGCAGATGATAAATTAGATAGTAGAAATGTAACTGCTGCTACACGTGCGGAAATCGTTAACTTTAGAGCAGAAGCTCGTTTCTTAAGAGCTTTCTCTTATTGGAACTTGATGGATATGTTTGGAAATATTCCATTCGTAACAGAAAATGATGCTGTTGGATATTTTCTTCCAGTTCAAAAAGATAGAGCTTTCATGTTTGATTACATAGTTACCGAATTAAATGCTATTGATGGCAATTTAAAAGCTTCGGGAACAAATGAATACGGAAGAATTGATAAAGTTGCTGGAAAAATGTTATTGGCAAAAATGTACTTGAATGCTCAAGTTTACATTAACCAAAATAAATTTGCAGAAGCAGCTACAGCACTTGCTCCAGTATTAAGTTCTACTTATTCTATTACTACTACTTCTAGTTATGCTAAAGTATTTATGGCAGATAATGATACTAACGGGTCGCAATCGGAAATCATTTTCCCAATTCGTTTTGAAGGTCTTACTACCCAAACATATGGTGGAACTACTTTTATCATTCATGCTTCAGTTGGAGGTTCTATGAATCCTGCTAACTCTGGTATCAATGGTGGCTGGGGTGGTTTAAGAACTAGACAAGAACTAGTAGCGAAATTTGCTGGAGACCCAAGAGGTATGTTTTATACTTCAGGTCAAACATTATCAATTGGTAATGTAGGTAATTTTACGGATGGTTATGCTGTTCAAAAATTCAAAAATGTTAAATCAACTGGTGGTCAAGGTTCTGATGCCTCAGGTACTTTTGCAGATGTTGATTTCCCTTTATTTAGATTGGGAGACGCTTACTTAATGTATGCTGAATTAGCTGCTAGAGGTCAAGGAAGTACAACTCAGGCTGCTACTTATGTAAATACTTTAAGAACAAGAGCTGGGTCCACTGCAGTTACTGCAGCTGATATTACTTTAAATTTTGTTTTAGACGAAAGAGCACGTGAATTATACTGGGAAGGTCATAGAAGACAAGACTTAATCCGTTTTGGTAAATACACAGGTGGTTCTTACAACTGGCAATGGAAAGGTAATGTACAAGCTGGTACAAGTATAGATGATAAATTTAAAGTTTTCCCTATCCCTGCACAAGCTATTGGATCTAATCCTACATTACAACAAAATNCTGGTTATTAATATTAATAATTAAAATTTCCTTGGAGTGTAAGCTCCAAGGAAACTTAAAAAAACAAATTATGAAAAAAATATTTTTAAGTTTAATTTTATTAGCGGGTACATTTTCTACAATTGTATCTTGTAGCGATGAAAATTTAGACCCCGTAGCAGCTTCAACTGCTATTAATATGACATCTCCTACAGGAGGGACTTATGTTTTAACTGGAGTTACGGCAGGTACCACAGCATTTACTGCTTCTTGGACCTCTGCTCAATTTGGTTATTCTGCAGCAGTTACTTATTCTTTGCAAGCTGTAAAAAGCACACAAAGTTTTGCAACTACTTCACCATCTATAGTTATTGCCTCTGCTAGTTCGGATGCTGCTATAAATGACAAAGCAATCAACCAAAGAGATTTGAATAACTTGCTTTTAAGTGCTAATGGGTCTATTGGAACTTCTGGTTCTTTTAAATTAAGAATTATTGGAAGACCTTCTACTCAATTAGCAGGTTCTACAAATGGGGTAATTGCTATTTCTAACGAAGTAACTATTACTGCAACTCCTTATGATACTTTTGATGAATTTTCAAAATTATACTTACCAGGAAATTATGGTGGTGCTAGCGGATTTGCAGATTGGTCTGGAGCAGGTAATTCTGCAACAATTTTCTCTGCTGGAAACGATGGCAAATACGAAGGTTTTGTATGGATGAATGTTGCAACTCCTGAATTTAAATTCAATTCAGATCCAACATGGTCTGGAAATGATAAAGGAGAAAATAATGGTTCAGGTGCTTTTTCTGGAGTATTAGGTACTGCAAGTAACATTAAACCTGCAGATGGTGCTGGAACTTATTTCTTTACCGTTAACTGGTCTGCAATGACCTATACTATGGCAAAAAGACAAGTAGCTATTATTGGTGCTGCAACTCCTAATGGATGGGGTTCAGGTACTTATTTAACTTTTGATACTAATCCAACTTCTCCATACTATAAAATGTACACTATGGACTTAGCATTAGCAGCAGATAATTTTTTAATCCGTTTGTCTGATGATTGGAGTAATAAAATGGGATCATTAAGTGGTAATCTTGAAACAGTAACAACTGGTGGTCAATACAAAATTAAACTTAACGGTGGTGACATGAGAGTTCCTACTGCAGGTAATTACAAAGTAGTTCTTGACATTAGAAACTCTGCAAACTACAATTTGCGTTTAATGCCAATATAATTAAATTACTATAGCAATTTCCCACTTGAAGAAATTCAAGTGGGATTTGTTTTTTTATAGATAGCCATATTAATAAAATGGTTATTATTTTTCCTATTTTTCGGAAATATTTAAAAATTCATTTATGAAAAAAATAATAATTTTATCGATTTATTTATTTACAATAATCGGTTTTTCTCAGGTTTCTTGGCAAGGAGGAACCTCCCCTGAAGCAAATCAATCAGGCACTATATTGTTCGATAAAACAGGAACGCCTTTAGCATCCTACACAGGGACAATTTATGCGCATATGGGGGTGACCTTAAACGGAACAGCTTGGCAAAATGTTATTGGATCATGGGGAAGTACTGCACAACCGTCTTTTACGTTAGTGTCGGGGAATATTTATAAATTAGATATTACACCATCTATATTAACCTATTTCGGAATAACTTCAGGAAGTGTTACCGCAATAAACCTTGTTATTAGAAATGCTGCTGGAAATGCTCAAACTACCGATTTATTATTAAACGTAGGTGCATTTCAAATGAGTCTTCTTTCTCCAATAGAAAATAGTTCTACAATCGTTGCTTCCGGTTACAATACAAGTATTGTAGCTAATAATACAGGTGGAAATGCAACTTACTCGGTTACTGCGAACGGAGTTCCTATTACTTGCCCTTCAGCACCAACATCATTTTTTACTTGTGGAGATACCAATGTGACCACAAATAAAGTATATGTAGTGTCTGCAACTATAGGTGCCACAACAGTAACTAAAAAGTTTACAATCATTGTAAATCCTGGGGTATTAACGGAAGATTTGCCTGATGGAATGGTAGATGGTATAAATTATGATATAAATGATGCAACCACCGCCACTGTAGTTTTAAATGCACCATTCAAAGATTTTGTTTATGTTGCGGGTAATTTTAATAACTGGGCTCCAACAAGTGCTTATGCAATGAAGAAAGATCCAACTACTGGAAAGTTTTGGCTTACCTTAACCGGATTAATATCTGGACAAATGTATGCCTATCAATATTGGGTTTGTGATGCTACAAACTTACCAACAAACTCACCTGCAATAGTAAAAACAGCCGATCCATTTTCAAATTTAGTGCTTTCTTCTTTTGATGATCCAGAAATCATCACTTTGGGTGTATATCCTGGATTGCCTGCATACAATACAATCGCAGCTGGACAAGACAGAGAAGTAACCGTTTTGCAAACTGGGCCAAACGCTTTTTACAATTATAATTGGAGTGCTGCAACAACAAATTTTGTCAAACCAAAGAAAAAAGATTTGGTAATTTATGAAGTTTTAGTTAGAGATTTTGATGCTAGTAGAACGTATCAAGACTTGATCAATAAGATAGATTATTTTAAAAATTTAAAAATAAATGCTATTCAATTAATGCCAGTTATGGAATTTGAAGGAAATGAAAGTTGGGGTTACAACACCGTTTTCCATATGGCTTTAGATAAAAGATATGGTTCTCCTACTAAGCTTAAAGAGTTTATTGATTTATGCCATCAAAACGGTATTGCGGTAATTCTAGACTTAGCATTAAACCATGTTTTTGGTCGTTCTCCTCTTGAAAGAATGTGGATGTTAGATACAGATAATGATGGATGGGCTAACGGAACAGGTTATAAAACATCTGCCGAAAATCCATACGTTAATCAAGATGCCATGCATTCTTATAGTGTAGGAAGTGATTTAAATCATTTTAGAGAGCCTGGTAATTTAACAAATACTTATACTTTAGCAACAATAAAACATTGGATTCAAGATTATAAAGTAGATGGTTTTCGTTGGGATTTAACAAAAGGATTTACTCAACAATGTCCTCCAAACGTTTCGGGTGGTCAAGAAGCATGTACCAATGGATATCGCTCTGATAGAGTTGCAAAACTTAAATGGTATGCCGACAAACAATGGGAATTAGACCCAAACTTCCTTGTTATTTTTGAACATTTAGGAAATGGAGGTTCCTATACTGAAGAAGAAGAATGGGCCGATTATTTACGCTCTGGCGACTCTAAAGGAATCATGTTTTGGAGAAAAATGACCGATCCTTATGCAAATATTGTAAAAGGAAATTTTGCCGATATTTCAGGAGTTGCCAATGCTACTCGTCCTAGATTTATTGGATATGCCGAGAGTCATGATGAGGAGAGAATTGCCTATAAAGCATTTACTGAAGCAGGACAGACACAAGGAAATTTAACTAAAATTCACAAAAGATTATCTTCAATGGGAGCTGTTCATTTACTTGTTCCTGGGCCAAAAATGATTTGGCATTTTGGTGAATTGGGAATGGAAAATTCGATCTTTAGTTGTTCCGATGGTAGTGTGAATTCTCCCTCAGATGCCACATCAGGCGATTGTAAATTATCCACAAAACCACAGCCACAATGGACTGGAAATTGGTTAGCCGATACTAATAGAAGTGCTATATACAATAATTGGGCTAGGATGAATGCCATTAAAACAACAGAAGATGTTTTTGAAAACGGCTCTTTTACATGGAATATTGGCGATACCGGACATCCAAGATTAGATGTTTATACAAGTACTTCCCAAACTCCTGCCTTAAGCTATGTTTTTGTTCTGACTAATTTTTCTGACACTTCTTATACAGTGCCAGGTGGGTTTCCATTCACGGGGACTTGGGCTAATTTAATGGATAATTCAACTTTTAATGTTGCTAGTACCACTATGAACATTACAATTGAACCAGGAGGTTTTAGAGTTTTTGGAAACCAAACCGTTTTAGCAAATGAAGCTTTTGATGCTGCTGAATTAATAACATTGTCTCCAAATCCAGCAACTGATTATTTTGTATTAAATGCAAATAGCGAAAAAGTTCAGATTTATTCTATTACAGGACAATTAGTAAAAACTTATTCTACGATGGCTGCAAACGAAACTTATTCCATAGCAGATTTAAACCAAGGAATTTATTTTGTGAAAATCACGGATAGCAATCTTAGTGAAAAAACCATTCGATTAATTAAGCAATAAAGACCTTGTTAATTATTTCTTTATATAAAAAAGCACCCGAAAGGGTGCTTTTTTATTAAGATTTGTAGAAATATTTTCTATTCAAATAAAATTCCTGCCTAAATTAAATTGACTTGAAATAGTTATTATTTAATAATGTACATTCCTGAAAAACCAATGATTACATTTTCTTGCATCCAATTATCTGGTTGTGATGGAATATTGTTATCTACATTAATGATTAGTTTATCTGTAGTTGGATTNGCTTCAATATTTCCACCAAGAGTTGATGTNTACTGGCNCATTTGAAGGCTGGTATACGTTCCTGAAACACTACCATTTGCATCTTGTGAACTCGTAAAGTTACTTGCTATTGGCAAGGTAGTTTCAATAGAAGTACCACCAAAACCGTTTCCATTAAAATTAATTGTTCCCGAAAAGCTAACAATATTCCCTACTCTTAGGTAAAACCCTGAAGCNGTAGCATTAATTCCTCCGTCTAAAATTGGTGTCCAAGTACCTGAAAAACTTGTAGTTGAAATCACTGTCCAAGCACCACTAACAAAGCAATATAGGTTTGGGGTATTGTCTGTTTGATAGACCATCAACCCATTAGCAGGGCTGCTAATTGCAGTTCGCTGCGCAGCTGTCATTCTTGGAGTTAATAAGCCTTTTGTAGTAGATTCAATATCTAGAGCTGCAGAGTTATTTGGGTTAGCAGTTCCTATGCCTACTTGAGCATGACTCAAGCTGGATAATAATACTACTAAAGTTACTACTAAATTTTTCATAAGATTTAATTTGTATTCAATTTAAAATTATTGGTTTAGTTTTTGATTTTTTTCATAATGTAAATCATTATCAAAGCGCCAACTACAAACATTGGAAGAATCCATTGATCAAAAGGTACGTCNTGCACGTCGTCGTCAAAACTAGGTGTTTGTGCATTAGTTATTGTGTTTCTGAAAAGAAAAACTACAAAAGCAGATTTTTTAATAATGCTTTCATATAATTTTGTTGCTAATAGTTAATTAACTTTTACAGCATAAAAACGATTTCCTTTCCAGGTTGTGCCTCCAAAAGATTTGTAATAAAAAACGATACAATCTTGGTAGGGACAATTATCATATGGTGCTGTTTCAAGGAAAAGCAAATAATAAGTTTTATTAGAGCTAGTTGAATTGTTAATGTAAAAATTACCCTTGTGATTTATATCTAATCCAAGCGGTCTAGTGAAAAAAGCACCACCATTAACAAAAGTATCAGTTGTTATATCCGTAGGTGAAGGTATGCTTCCATAATTAAAGCTATCGCTATTACTTTGTGTTTCCACTAACCAATAATTCATTAGTTTTACACCAGATGGTATGCCATTATCACTTATTATTGCTGATATATCTAGTCCAACTTCCCATTTTCCAGGAGGTAAAGTTATAGACGCTCCAAAATTTTTGGCTCCTATACCTAATTGTGGATCATAAGAAATTGGGGCAGCTCCATCCCAAGCTGTCCCTAAATTGCCAATAACATAGGTTGCTGTTGCTGTTGCGGCAGCAACATCGGCTTGATTCGCTACACGTTGCCATGCAGAGCCACTGTAATAATAAACA
>JGI25913J50563_1000054_pt1 | contig 19068 bp, 25 predicted proteins | sample LauGreSp1BDMLBSN_2_FD_50563 | JGI IMG/M metagenome (IMG submission 50563)
GTCGATATAGGCTTCGTCTACGAATTTCATGGGTGTAGTGTAAAAAGTAAAGCCCCGACAAGTCGGGGCTTTGTCACAAATCAGTTTGAAAAAATCAAACGGGTGTGATGTTGACCATGTGCTTGTTCAAAGCGCCTTTAACGCCGAACGAGACGTGGCCGTCAACCAATGCGAACAAAGTGTGGTCTTTGCCCACGCCGACGTTGACGCCGGGGTGGAATTTGGTACCACGTTGACGCACGATGATGGAGCCAGCAGAGATCAACTCACCGCCGAAAGCTTTCACACCGAGCATTTTGGGCTTGGAATCACGCCCGTTGCGCGTAGAGCCGCCGCCTTTTTTCTGTGCCATGTCAAATGCTCCTTAGCCGTTGATGGAAGCAATCTGCAGTTCAGTGAATTGCTGACGATGCCCTTGGCGTTTTTGATAGTGCTTACGACGACGCATTTTGAAAATGCGAACTTTGTCGTGTTTGCCATGAGACAAAACTGTCACTGTGACAGTTGCACCGGACACCAAGGGTGTGCCGACCTTGAGTTCAGCGCCGTTACCGACTGCCAAAACTTGATCGATCACAATCTCTTGGCCTACGTCCGCAGCAATCTGTTCTACTTTAATTTTTTCACCAGCAGCAACACGATACTGTTTGCCACCGGTTTTTATGACCGCGTACATGTGAGACCTCTAGATAAGAATCTATGTGGATATCTACGGACGGATTTCCGCAGAGCCCGAAATTATAGCAGTGAATGGCCTAGTTTCGCCAATCCCTATAATCCAGCAGCGTTTCGGCGCTTTTCGTCTCATTTCTTTTAGTCATACTTTGTCCACTACACCCGCCAACCCCTTAGCCCTGATCGCTGCCGATATGGCAGAAGTTGACCGCGTCATCGCGCAACGCTTGGACTCGGGCGTGCCGCTGGTGGCCACCGTGTCTCAGTACATCATCTCCGCAGGTGGCAAACGTATTCGCCCCGCCCTGCTCTTATTGATGGCAGGNGCTTTGGGCTACACAGATGCCCAACGCCACAACTTGGCCGCCGTGGTGGAGTTCATCCACACCGCNACCTTGCTGCACGACGACGTGGTGGACGAATCCACCNTGCGCCGCGGCCGCCCCACGGCCAACGAATCATTTGGCAACCCTGCCAGCGTGTTGGTGGGTGACTTTTTGTATTCGCGCGCGTTCCAAATGATGGTGGATTCTGGCGAAATGCGCGTCATGGAAGTGCTGGCCGAGGCCACCAACGTGATTGCCGAAGGCGAAGTGCTGCAATTGATGAACATGCACGACGCGTCGCTGGACGAAGCCGGTTATTTGCGCGTGATTCGCTCCAAAACCGCCAAACTCTTTGAAGCCAGTACACGCTTAGCGGCCATTCTGGCCAAAAGCTCACCTGAAGTTGAAGCTGCTTGCGCTGACTATGGCCAAGCCTTAGGCACGGCCTTCCAAGTGATTGACGATGTACTCGACTATGACGGCGACGCCAAAGAACTGGGCAAAAACCTAGGTGATGATTTGCGCGAAGGTAAAAACACCTTGCCACTCATCATCGCCATGCAACGCGGTACGCCTGAACAACGCCAAACCATTCAACACGCCATTGAAAACGGCGAAATGGACGCATTGACAGAAATTGTGAACATTGTTCGCGCAACCGGTGCACTCGATGCCACCCGCGCCGCTGCAAGTGCTGAAGCACAGCGCGCCATCACAGCTTTGACCATATTGCCAGCCAGCCCTTACCGTGATGCCATGCACGCCTTGGCCGCGCAGCTGTTAGATCGACGAAATTAACCCACAGGTTTTGAATGCACGAATCAGACAAGCCCTATACCGACAGCATTCAGCAATGGGATTACGCCTGCGATTGCTTCAGAGCCGCATTTAAATTCGAGCCGAATGAAATTGTGACGATCGACACGATCCGCGAAATGTTTGCTGAAATCGTGGACGGCCATGAACTTTCACAAAATGCAGCGGTTTCGCTGATGTTTGCCTTGTATTTTTTGGGCTACATCACGCTGCTCGAAATTATGAAAGCCAAAGACGACAGCTTCGAAATTGGCGATTTAAGCGATTTCTATTTGATACTCGACAGCGCAGACCAATGGGCGCATCAATCAACAGATGCCAGCATATTGGCAGAAGCGGCAGCGCCGATCATTCAAGCCACGCAGAAAATCATGTGTAAATTGAATCTGGTGCGCTAAATAACTGCGCACCAGATATTTACTCTTCAACCAATTTACAGGGCATTTTGATGCCCTTTTCTGCGCGTTTTTCTTCACAATAACGCATGGCACGACGCTCGCCCTCAGCAGACATTTTGATGTGAATAGAGCAGCGGAATGCCATCTTTTCGCCATCCGAATGGCTGTCAAATGCGGTGGCGCAATGGCTGTTCGCATTCATTTCAGGCTTCAATTCTTTCCACACAGATCGCAAGGGATCAGGTAACTCACTCAAATGAATCGAGGGGTAGTTACCGATCGGTGCTGCGTTCGCTGCCAAAGAGGCCAAAGCCAAGACATAAACCAAATATTTAAAACGATTCACGATTGAACCTTGGCAACGTTTGAATTAAGCAGCAACAGGCTGAATAATCAATGCGGTATCTAGGGTGCCGGCAGTCTTCAATGCCTGGACCCACGTTGGAGACACACCGCGACCTGTCCAAGTTTGTTCTGGGTTCGCCGGATTGCGATATTTAGGGGCTACTTTTTTGCCGGCTAGAGCACCCTTTTTGGCGGCCTTTGGTGCTTTTGCGGCCTTGGCTGGCTTACCAGCACTGAAAGCTTTGGCAACATCAGAGGCGGTCAAGCCCGCATCTTTGGCCATCTCGACGATTTTGGCCAATACTTTATCGTGCGACTTTGATTTCAANGCTTGTTCTTTTTTATCNAACAATTCGCGCTGTTTACGGATAGAAGCGAGTTGATTTTCAACAGTTGTACGTGCCATGAGATATTCCTATTCAGTATTTTTAAAAACGTGCATATTCTAAACATATTCTGAAAACTAAAAAGCCCGCAATATGCGGGCTTTTATTAAATTGACTTCAATTTAATATTAGTTCAAAGCATCTTTCAAACCCTTGCCTGGTTTGAAACGTGGCACCTTTGCGGCTTTGATCTTCAAAGCTGCGCCAGTACGTGGGTTGCGACCTGTACGTGCAGCACGCTTTGTCACGCTGAAAGTACCAAAGCCAACCAAAGTCACGGTGTCGCCTTTTTTGAGGGTCTTTTTGACGGCCTCAATGATGGAAGCAAGTGCGCGTGTCGCTGCAGCTTTTGAAATATCAGATTTACCTGCGATGTGTTCAATCAATTCAGTCTTGTTCACGATGTTGTTCCTATTGTTAGATTTGTTATCAGCAATGCTGATTTCATCATTTTACTTAAATTATTTTTTTAACAAATACGCCAAATGGCGTATTTGAAGCACCGTCAGCGGCAGCATCAAGCCGCGCTTTTGTAATGCTGACTCGACCCAAATCTGGCCTGCTGCACAAAGAATCCTCGCACACTGAATAAGGATTTGCATGACCACATCGCCTGATACAGCGGTCAACCTGATCGACGAATTGCTTCAACAAGCATTCACGCAAGCAGCTTCAGATGTGCATTTTGAAAGCGGGGAGGATTTCTTTCGCGTGCGGTTTCGCATCGATGGTTGGTTGCATATCGTCGCGACGCCTCCACTGCATCTGCGTGACGCTGTGGTGTCTCGCTTGAAAGTCCTAGCGCGCATGGACATTGCCGAAAAAAGGGTGCCACAAGATGGCCGTATTCAGCACCCCCACCTCCAGCAAGTGATTGACCTGCGCGTGAGTTCATTACCCACGCTGCACGGCGAAAAAATCGTGATTCGCATTTTGAACTTCAACCAGAAGTGCCCAAGCCTTGCAGACTTGGGTTACGAACCCGATGACCTCGCGAAGATGATGGAAGCGATTGGCAGACCGCACGGTTTGATTCTGATGACAGGCCCTACGGGCTCTGGAAAAACCTCGTCGCTTTACAGCTGCCTCGCATTGCTCAATCGCCCAGAGGTCAATATCTCGACCGTGGAAGACCCTTCTGAAATTCACTTNCCCGGGGTCAATCAAGTCAACATCAACGATCGTGCAGGCCTCACCTTTGCCACCACGCTCAGAGCGTTCTTGCGCCAAGATCCAGACGTGATCATGGTCGGTGAAATTCGCGATGCTGAAACGGCAGAAATCGCCATTCAAGCGGCACAAACGGGCCATTTGGTGCTCTCGACCTTGCATACCAACGACGCACCAGGCACCTTGGCGCGTTTGCGCCACATGGGCATCGCAGCATTCAACGTGGCTGCCAGTGCCCGCCTGGTCACGGCACAACGCTTGGTGCGCCGACTGTGTGCGCAGTGCAAATTGCCGATGGACGCCCATCAGATTACTGCGCTTTTGAGCAACCTGAGCCCACGAGAGCGCGAAGCACTGCCCCATCACACACCTCTGTACAAAGCCGTTGGCTGCGAGGACTGTGACAAAGGTTACAAAGGGCGGATCGGGCTTTACCAAGTGATGCCCATCAGCGATGCCATGCAAGCCCTGATCATGCGCGACAGCGATGCACAAACTTTGGCAGCGCAAGCAGCACTAGAAGGTGTGCGCACACTGCGTCAAGCGGGCTGGCTCAAGGTCTTTCAAGGCATCACCACGGTCGAAGAAATCATGATGCTCACCCAACATGGCTAAGCATCGCTACAAGTGGCGCGGCAAGGACCGCCAAGGCTTGGCTGTGGCGGGTGAGATGCAGGCGCACCACAAGGCGGAAGTCGCCGAGTTGCTACGGCTACAACGTATTCGGGCCACGCTCATCCAGCGTCAATTCACACCACCAACATGGTTGACCTTCAAGCNCAATCTCCGCATACAAGTGCGCGATGTCACACAATTCACGCGTCAATTGGCCACCTTGCTGCACGCAGGTGTCCCCCTGCTGCAAGCCTTTGCCATTCTTGATCGCGGCGAATCTAAGCCTGCTATGAAAGCACTGATCCGCGATGTTCAAACGCAAATTGAGGGCGGTGTCGCACTCCACACAGCGCTCCGGCGGCACAGCGGTTTCGATGCGCTGTACTGCAATTTGGTCGCTGTTGGCGAAATCTCAGGCATGCTCGATGAGATGCTGCAGGGCTTAGCAAAGCACCTTGAAAAAACCGAAGTGTTGCGGTCCACCTTACGATCGGCACTCACCTACCCCTGCGCGGTGTTGACAATTGCAGTGCTTGTGTTGGCACTCATTCTGGTCTTTGTTGTGCCTGCATTTCAAAATATTTTTGCTTCGTTTGGGGCAGAACTACCCTGGCTCACACGCATGGTGATTGACCTGAGCGAGTGGCTCCAGCACTACGGNTGGATGGCCTTGGTGGCTATCGGCGCTTCTGTGTTTTGGCTCAAGCGTCAATATAAAANGCGCCCCGACTGGCAGCGTATCGTGCATCGCTATGCATTGCTCATCCCCATCGCTGGCCCACTCACGCGCCATGCCTGTACGGCCCGCTGGACGCGCACCTTGTCCACCCTATTCACAGCAGGTGTTCCGCTCACAGAGGCGCTGGCATCGGTCCAAGGCGTGACTGGAAATTTGCTATTTCAAACGGCCACGCAATCAATTCAGTCGCAGCTCATGCAGGGGGCTTCGCTGTCGCAGGCCTTGGAAGGTCACCCAGGTTTGTTCCCGCCGATGGTGGTGCAAATGTGCGCCATCGGTGAAGAATCCGGGGCGCTTGACCACATGTTGGCCAAAACTGCAGAGCACTATGAACACGAAGTTGACCAGACGGTGATGCGACTGTCTACACTTCTAGAACCCGTCATCATGGTGGTGCTGGGTTTGCTGATTGGTGGCTTGGTGATGGCTTTGTATCTTCCAATTTTTCAACTGGGGCAAGTGGTATGACTTGGGAAATGGCATTCGCCTTTGGGCTCGGCTTGTTGATCGGCAGTTTTTTGAATGTGCTGATTCACCGTTTGCCACGAATGATCATGGCCGAACCCGATCGCGCGCACGGCCAACAACAGTACGACTTGTGTTGGCCCGCTTCGCACTGCCCGCATTGCAAAACGCCACTCAAAATTTGGCACAACCTACCGGTACTCAGTTTTGTCTTNCTCANGGGCCGCTGCGGNTTTTGCCGACAGCCCATCAGCAGGATTTATCCAACGATTGAGGTCATCACGGGCTTGGTTTGGATGGCTTGCGTTTGGCATTGGGGCTTCAACGCCACAGGCTTTTGCTGGGCTTTTTTTGCCTCGGCGTTGCTCGCACTTGCCGTCATCGACTGGCAAACCACCTTGCTGCCGGATGACCTCACGCAACCCTTGGTTTGGGCAGGTCTGATGGCCAGCGCCACAGGCTGGATATCACTGGACCTTCACCAATCTGTTTGGGGGGCAGTGACTGGCTACGGCTCTTTGTGGGCTGTGGCCAGCGCCTTTGAGCGCATCACCGGCAAACAAGGCATGGGCGCGGGCGACTTCAAGCTGCTCGCTGGGCTAGGCGCTTGGTTGGGTCCGCTGGCCTTGATTCCATTGGTCATGTTGGCCAGCGTGAGCGGCGCCATCGTAGGCTTGTTGATGAAACACAAAGGCCAATTGCGCGAAGAGGGACATATCCCCTTCGGTCCTTTCTTAGCGCTTGCGGGCCTGGTGATTGCCGTTGTAGGAATGGGTCCTATCTCCGCTTGGTTGGGCTGGTAATTTTTTGCATAGACTAGCCCCCATGCCAACAACTACTACGCCAATTCGAATCGGTCTGACCGGTGGCATTGGCAGCGGCAAAAGCACGGTGGGACACATGTTGTCAGCGCGTGGGGCGGCGGTGATGGATGCCGACGCCATTGCGCGAAGCGTCACAGCCGCCAACGGCGCGGCCATACCAGCCATAGCGCAAACCTTTGGGGTCGAGTTTCTCAACGACCAAGGCGCCCTGGACCGTGACCGCATGCGCACCCATGTATTTGCCAACGCGCAAGCCAAACGCACGCTCGAAGCCATCATCCATCCGCTCGTGGCCCAAGAGACGCAGCGGCAAGCGCAGGCAGCCATCGATGCTGGCAAGCACGCCCTCGTCTTTGATGTGCCCCTGCTGGTGGAGTCTGGGCGTTGGCGCACACAAGTTGACCGTATCCTGGTGGTGGACTGCTTGGTGGAAACGCAAATTCAACGTGTCATGGCACGCAGTGCACTCAGTCGTGAGGCAATAGAAAAAATCGTCCATGCCCAAGCCTCGCGTGCGCATCGACTTGCCGCTGCTGACTGGGTCATTTACAACGAACAGCTCTCGCTGGCGGCGCTGCGCGAAATCGTCTCGGCTTTACCTCTCTCGCTCACCAAATAAGGGTAAAAACAGATTTCAAGAGGTTATGATCTCGATAATTACCATCTCTGACCCGTATCTCGCGTGATTCTGTACGAACATCCCTTCAACGAACGTGTGCGCACTTACCTGCGTTTGGAGCACCTGTTTCAGCGTTTTGAAGAACTCACCTCACGCGACCATCCAGTGGACAACCACTTTGCGCTCACCACCTTGTTTGAGTTGGTCGAAGCCGGTGGACGCACAGACCTGAAGTCAGACGTTCTCAAAGATCTGGAGCGTCACAAGCAACAGTTCAATTCGCTGCGCGGCAACCCCTCTGTTTCCGAATCTGCACTGCAACAATTGCTCGACAACATTGACCGTTGTTATGTCGGTTTGAATAGCGCTGTTGGCAAGATTGGTCAAAACATCACCGAGAACGATTGGCTCAGCGCTTTGCGCAACCGCGCTGCCATTCCTGGCGGCACTTGCTGCTTTGATTTGCCGGCCTACCACGCTTGGCAACAACAAGGCCCTGACGTACGCCGCGCCGATATCCTGCGTTGGTTTGAAGTGTTTCAGCCCATGAAAGCCTCAGTCAACCTGCTGCTCTCCTTGATGCGCGATACAGGCACCACACAAAAAATGATGGCCATGGGCGGTCAGTTCCAGCAGTCACTGGCACAAGGCAAGTTCCAGCTCATGCGTGTGGCGATTGACCCTGCGCTGGGATTCATCCCAGAAATCAGTGGTAACCGCCTGATGATTTGGGTGCGCATGATGCGTCAAGACGGCGATGGTCGTTTGCAACACAGCACAGACGATGCGCCTTTTGAAATGGCTCTTTGCGTTTGAGCCATGGCTGAGTCTGAGCTTCGCATCGTTGTTTGCCCGCAGTGTGGTGGCCCAAGCCGCTACGAAACGGCCAATATTTATCGTCCGTTTTGCGGTGAGCGCTGCCGCAACCTTGACTTAGGTGCGTGGGCCAACGAAGAGCACCGCTTGCCGGACCAAACCCCGCAAGACGACGCAGACTTCGAAAACACGCCGCTGCAATAAGCGGCTCCAAGCAGCTTGACGCATCGCTACGCAGCTCAAGCGCAGTGTGTGTTCCCTGCAAATCCGCGCNCTTGCGCAAACCACTGCAACACAGGCACAGTCCCCGGCAACACAGGTTGCACCACCACCGGCAGTTGCTGCCAAGCAAACGACTGCGATTCCAACATCTGCAACTCGCCCGTCCATTGCCGGACGATGCAAAAGTTCAGTTGCACCAAAGCGTGTGGGTAATCAATACGCTCAGTTTTCCACAAGGTGCAGTCTTGGATGGTGATGCCAATTTCTTCTTGCAGTTCGCGGCGCAGCGCTTGCTCGACGGTCTCACCCGCTTCGAGCTTGCCGCCCGGAAACTCCCAATAGCCCGCATAGGCTTTGCCCTCGGGTCGGCTGGTGAGCAAGAAGGCTTCGTCGGCTCGCACCAACACGCCCACCGCCACTTGCACCAGGCTGCGATCCGCTGAACGCGGTTGGTCGGCATCGACCTTGCGCACCCATGCGTCGGTCATGAGTTAAGCGGCGTGCTTGCCCGCATAGTCGCGTGCAAACTGATACGCCACACGACCACTGCGTGAGGCGCGCTCTAAGGCCCACACCAAGGCTTCGGGCTTGGCCGCCTCGATTTCAGCAGGCGTCACACCGAATGAAGATAGCCACTGCGCAGCAATGGTCAGGTACTCGTCTTGGCTAAAGGGATAGAAGCTCACCCACAAGCCAAAGCGCTCAGACAAAGAGATCTTTTCCTCCACGCCTTCACCTGGATGCACTTCGCCATCGGCGGTATGCGTATACGTGAGGTTTTCCTTCATGTACTCAGGCAACAGGTGGCGACGGTTGCTGGTGGCGTAAATCAACACATTGGGTGTGGCCGCTGCAATGGAGCCATCCAAGGTGGACTTCAGTGCTTTGTAGCCGGCCTCGCCGTCTTCGAAGCTTAGGTCATCGCAGAAGATCATGAACTTTTCTGGACGCTCCGATACCAACTCAATGATGTCCGGCAGATCCGTCAGGTCGTCTTTGTCAACTTCAATCAGACGCAAGCCTTGTGCGGCATATTCGTTCAAGCACGCCTTGATGAGCGACGATTTCCCTGTGCCACGCGAACCCGTAAGCAACACGTTGTTGGCGGGTAAGCCCTTCACAAACTGCTCGGTGTTGCGCTGGATTTTTTCTTTCTGCCCATCGATCTCTTGCAAGTCGGCCAAGCCGAGTTGGGCCACATGACGCACGGGCTCTAAGCCACCACGCCCACTGCTGCGCTTGCGGTAACGAAAGGCCACGCTGGCAGACCAATCAGGCGCCGCCATTGGTTGCGGCAGCACCTGCTCGATGCGCGCCATCAACGCTTCGGCGCGTTGCACCAAGCGTTCAAGGGGGTGGAGAGCGTCAGTCATCAGCTGCGGTAGTCAGCATTGATGCTGACGTAGTCATGGCTCAAATCGCAGGTCCACACGGTGTCGCTGGCAGTGCCACGGCCCAAGACCACGCGCACGGTGATTTCGGATTGCTGCATCACACGCTGACCATCTTCCTCGCGGTACGCGGGGTGACGGCCACCTTGGATGGCGACATGCACATCGTCCAAATACAAATCGATGCCAGTTTGGTCGAGGTCGGTGATGCCGGCATAGCCAACGGCTGCCAAGATGCGGCCCAAGTTGGGATCGCTGGCGAAGAAGGCCGTTTTCACCAANGGCGAATGGGCAATGGCGTAGGCCACTTGACGGCACTCAGCACTGTGACGACCACCCTCCACACGAACGGTGATGAACTTGGTTGCACCTTCACCATCGCGCACGATGGCTTGTGCAAGTTGACGCGCCACTTGCAACATGGCTTGCAGCAAGGCGTTGCCTTCTGTACTTTGCAAACTGGTGATGGGCGCGTGCTGAGCTTTATTGGTGGCAATGACCACGAACGAATCGTTGGTGGATGTGTCGCCGTCCACGGTGATGCGGTTGAACGAGCCTTCAGCCAACGCCAACGACAGCTCTTTCATCAGCACGGGTGCAACGCAGGCATCGGTGGCCACATAGCCCAACATGGTGGCCATGTTGGGGCGAATCATGCCTGCGCCTTTGCTGATGCCCGTCACGCTGACNGTNGNNCCTGCAATTTGCACTTGNGTGCTGGCNGCTTTAGGCACGGTGTCCGTGGTCATGATGCCTTCGGCGGCATCTGCCCATTGCTGGGAACTGCCATCATGACCTGCCGCAGCGATTGCAGCCGGCATGCCCGCGATGATGCGATCGTGGGGCAGCGGCTCCATGATGACGCCTGTTGAAAACGGCAACACTTGGTTGGGCGAAATTTGCAAAGTTTCAGCCAAAGCCACACAGGTTTCGCGCGCACGCTTCAAGCCTTCTTCACCAGTTCCTGCATTGGCGTTGCCCGTGTTGACCACCATGGCGCGAATGCCTTGACCAGCATCCAAATGCTCACGACACACTTGCACAGGGGCTGCACAAAAACGGTTCTGCGTAAACACGCCACTGACCGAAGCGCCTTCGTCTATCAGCACCACAGTCAAGTCTTTGCGATCCGCTTTGCGGATGCCCGCTTGCGTGACACCGATGCGCACACCAGCAATGGCGTGCAAGTCTGCGGGATTGGGGGGGGTGAGATGAACAGACATAAAAATTAGGCCAACTTACCGTGACAGTGCTTGTATTTTTTACCGCTGCCGCATGGACAGGGTTCATTGCGGCCCACAGGTGGCACTTGCCCACCAAAGGTCGATTCATCGGCCGTGGTCACTGCTTGGCCTGACTCGTCAGGTGCGGTGTAAGTGACGTTGTGCAAATTCTCAGCGCGGTCTTCCAGCTCGGTGGCGGCTTGTTCAATTTGCTCGTTGGATTCAATCTTGACCGTCATCAAAACACGCGTCACTTCGTTCTTCACCAAGTCCAACAACTGGCCAAACAGCTCAAACGCTTCGCGCTTGTACTCTTGTTTGGGCTGCTTTTGTGCGTATCCGCGCAAATGGATGCCTTGGCGCAAGTAGTCCAAGGCCGCCAAATGCTCGCGCCAATGGCTGTCAATGTTTTGCAGCAAGACCACGCGCATGAACGGCGTGAATTGCTCGATACCGACTCGGTCTAGCTTGGCTTGGAAGGCCGCATGCGCCGCCTCAACCACCTGAGCCAAGATTTCATCATCCGTGATGGCGGAGGCTTCTTGCACGGTGGCTTGCAAGGGCAACTCGATGAGCCACTCTTGCAGCAACGCACGCTCCAAACCTGCAATGTCCCACTGTTCTTCCACCGATTCTTCGGGCACGTATTGACGCACCAAATCGGTAAAGCTGCCTTCACGCAAGCTGGCGATTTGAGCGGTCAAATCAGTGGCATCCAAGATGTCGTTGCGCTGTTGATAGATCACACGGCGCTGGTCGTTGGACACATCGTCGTATTCAAGCAACTGCTTGCGAATGTCAAAGTTACGCGCTTCGACTTTGCGCTGCGCACTTTCAATGCTGCGTGTGACGATGCCCGCTTCAATGGCTTCGCCCTCAGGCATCTTCAAACGGTCCATGATGGACTTGACACGCTCGCCCGCAAAGATGCGCATGAGCGAATCGTCCAAGCTCAGATAAAAACGTGAAGAGCCTGGATCGCCTTGACGGCCTGAGCGTCCACGCAATTGGTTGTCAATGCGGCGGGATTCATGGCGCTCTGTNGCAATGATGCGCAAACCACCCAGTGCCTTCACACCATCGTGGTCTTTGGTCCACTGCACGCGCAAGGCATCGATTTGCTTTTGCTTTTCTGCGGCATCCAAAGCTTCATTCGCCTCGACGTCAGAAATCAACTTCTCTACGTTGCCGCCCAACACGATGTCGGTGCCACGACCGGCCATGTTGGTGGCAATGGTGATCATTTTGGCGCGGCCCGCTTGCGCAATGATGTCGGCCTCTCGTGCGTGCTGCTTGGCGTTGAGCACTTGGTGCGGCAACTTGGCCTTGTCCAACATCTCGGCAATCAGCTCGGAGTTTTCGATTGACGTGGTTCCTACGAGCACGGGCTGACCGCGGTCGTAGCATTCACGAATGTCATCAATCGCAGCTTTGTATTTTTCTTCTGTCGTTTTGTAGACGCGGTCCAACTGGTCGTCACGCTTGCTGATGCGGTTAGGCGGAATGACGACGGTTTCTAAGCCGTAAATTTCTTGGAACTCATATGCTTCGGTATCAGCAGTCCCAGTCATACCGCCGAGCTTGTTGTACAAGCGGAAATAGTTTTGAAAGGTAATTGAGGCGAGCGTTTGGTTCTCAGCTTGAATCTCGACACCTTCTTTAGCTTCCACAGCTTGGTGCAAGCCGTCGCTCCAACGTCGACCAGACATCAAGCGCCCAGTGAACTCGTCGACGATGGTGATTTCGCCGTTTTGGTTCACGTAGTGCTGGTCACGGTGATACAGGTGGTTGGCACGCAAGGCGGCGTACAAGTGGTGCATCAAACTGATGTTGGCGGGGTCGTACAACGATGCGCCTTCAGGCAGCAATCCATTGGCCGTCAGAATACGCTCTGCATTTTCATGGCCTCGCTCCGTCATGAACACTTGGTGTGATTTCTCGTCCACCGTGAAGTCACCGGGTGTGATGACGCCTTCGCCCGTATGTGGATCTTCCTCACCAATCTGGCGTGTGAGCAAAGGCACCACGCGGTTGATCGCCACATACATCTCAGTGTGATCTTCGGCTTGGCCACTGATGATCAACGGTGTACGGGCTTCGTCGATCAAGATGGAGTCCACCTCGTCAACGATGGCGTAGTTGAGTTTGCGCTGCACGCGGTCTGCGGCTTCGTAGACCATGTTGTCGCGCAAATAATCAAAGCCGTATTCGTTGTTGGTGCCGTAGGTGATATCGGCGCGGTAAGCGGCTTGCTTTTCGTCGCGAGGCATTTGTGGCAAGTTGATGCCGACTGTCAATCCCAGCCAGTTGTACAAACGTGCCATCCACTTCGCATCGCGACTGGCCAAGTAATCGTTCACCGTGACGACGTGCACGCCGTTGCCGGTCAAGGCGTTCAGGTACACAGGTAAGGTGGCGGTCAAGGTCTTACCTTCGCCGGTGCGCATCTCAGAAATTTTGCCTTGATGCAAAGAAATACCACCCAGCATCTGCACATCAAAGTGACGCATCTTCATCACCCGCTTGGACGCTTCGCGCACAACGGCATAGGCCTCAGGCAACAAGTCATCCAAGGTTTCGCCATTGGCAACGCGTGTTTTGAATTCGTCAGTTTTCGCACGCAAGGCATCGTCACTGAGCTTTTCTAAAGAAGGCTCCAGCGCATTGATCTGCACGACGGTTTTGCGGTATTGCTTGAGTAGGCGCTCATTGCGGCTACCAAAAATATGAGTCAAGAAATTGAGAGCCATGCGAGCACTGCGGATGTCCTGCTTTTGTCATAAAAACAAGGGCCGCAAAATCCTTTGTGAAAGGCTTAAGAGAAGCGCGAATTTTACCCGTCTGCAGCCCCCATAATTGCGCCATGGCCACCCGTTCTACGCCTCATCCAGACACACTTGCTGCTTATCGTGCGCTGGGTTACAGCACGCCTCCTAAATCGAAGGTGTCCGTGCGTGGCAAGTCTCAAACCCTGGAGCAAGTGGTGGACTCTGCGCCTTCTTTGGCGCATTTTTCTGCCATGGCCCGCGACACCCAAAACCGCCTCAAAGCCATCGCGCCTTTGCTACCTGTTTCGCTGCGCGCCCTTATTCAATCCGGCGGTGTGGAAGACGACGCTTGGTGCCTGCTGGTGCCCAACAGCGCCGTGGCCGCCAAGTTGCGCCAAACCCTCCCTGCCTTGTGCGCTCACTTGCGCACCAAGGGGTGGAATGTGAACACCATTCGCGTCAAAGTGAAATCGCACAGCTAAAAGAAAAACCCGCTACGCCAAAGGCGTAACGGGTTTTAAATAACGGGTTTTAAATGGTGCCGCTTGTCGGAATCGAACTGACGACCTACCGCTTACAAGGCGGGTGCTCTACCAACTGAGCTAAAGCGGCGCAGGCGGAATTCTAACCTAACTTTTGCGCGTTATTTCACACGCGTGAGCGTGGGACGGCCAGATGGTGTGGTGGGTGTTGGTGGCTCATCGTCTGACGCACCCTCTGCATGCGGTGTTTCCACCGCACTCAGTGAAGGACGTGCAGGCACTGACTTTTTAGGTGCAACAACTGGATCTGTTGCAGTGCTCATTGGGAAGGACATGCCTTGTCCGTTTTCACGTGCGTAAATCGCCATCACACGGTTAACGGGAATGATGATTTCACGAGGTACACCACCGAAGCGAGCTTTGAATTCAATGAACTCATTCCCCAGCTTCATCCCAGCCGTTGCATCGTAGCCAACGTTCAAAACGATCTCGCCTTTTTTGACGAATTCCATCGGCACCTGCACTGTCTCATCCACTGCGACGGCCACATAAGGTGTGTAGCCNTTGTCTGTGCACCACTCGTGCAAAGCACGCAGGAGATAGGGACGGGTAGAGGATGCGTCTGGAGCGTTCAACATAGCAATTACTTACGCATGACCTTTTCAGAAGGCGTGAGCGCTTCAATGTAGGCGGGACGGGAGAAGATACGTTCAGCGTATTTCAGCAAAGGCGCAGCATTCTTCGACAAGTCGATGCCGTAATGATCCAAGCGCCAAAGCAGCGGCGCAATGGCCACGTCAAGCATGGAGAAGTTCTCACCCAGCATGTACTTGTTCTTCAAGAACACGGGGCCAACTGTGTCAAACGGTCACGGATGTGGGCGCGGGCTTTTTCCAACGCTTTGTCGTTGGCCTTGGTCACGCGTGACTCCAAAGTTGACACGTGTGTGAACAATTCTTTTTCGAAGTTCAACAAGAACAAACGCACGCGTGCGCGCTCGACAGGGTCGCCGGGCATCAACTGTGGATGCGGGAAGCGCTCGTCAATGTATTCGTTGATGATGTTTGATTCGTACAAGATGAGATCGCGCTCGACCAAGATAGGCACTTGACCGTAGGGGTTCATCACATTGATGTCTTCGGGTTTGTTGTAGAGATCAACATCGCGAATTTCAAAGTCCATGCCTTTTTCAAACAAGACAAAACGGCAGCGATGTGAGTAGGGACACGTGGTTCCCGAATAAAGCACCATCATGATGGGCGGCTCCTAAAAATCAAAAAGAGTGGCAGGCTAACCTGTCACTCCGTGAGGTGACAACAAGCACGAAGCCTGTTGCCGAATTTGCGCGTATTACTTGATGTCTTTCCAGAAGGAAGCATTCAAGCGCCAAGCGATGAACATGAAGCCCACCAAGAACAACAAGACCCACACACCAATGCGCACGCGTGTATTTTGAGCTGGCTCGGCCATCCATTGCAAGTAACCGACGAGGTCACCCATGGCTTGGTCGTATTCCAATGGACTCATCTTGCCTGGGCTCACTTGGTCCCAACCTTTGAAGGTTTGGACTTGATGACCGTGCTCTTCGCTTGTCTCGAAAATCGGACGACGCACGCCTTGCATTTCCCACAACACGTGAGGCATACCCACGTTAGGGAACACCAGGTTGTTCCAGCCAGTGGCTTTGGTTTCGTCACGGTAGAACGTGCGCATGTAGGTGTAGAGGTAATCCGCGCCCGTGCCACCATGGCCAGCGCGTGAACGTGCGATCACNGTCAAATCAGGCGGTGTTGCACCAAACCACTCTTTGGCCTGTTTAGGGTCAATGTTGGCTTTCATGGTGTCNCCGACTTTNTCAGTCGTGAACAACAAGTTGTCTTTGATCTGCTGCTCTGTCAAACCNATGTCTTTCAAACGGTTGAAGCGCATGAACGCGGCCGAGTGACAGTTCAAGCAATGGTTCACAAAGATCTTGGCGCCGTTTTGTAAGGCAGCCAGATCGTTGGTNTTGTTAGGCGCTTTGTCCCAAGCAATGGTGTCGCCACCAGACGCTTGCGCACCAGCGACCACACCAAGGGCCAATGCCAAGCTGAGAATGATTTTTTTCATGGTTATGTACTCCGTGAATCTCAGTGAGGCTTGAAGGTAACGCGGTCAGGCACTGGCTTAGTTTGGCCAATGCGGCTCCAGATCGGCATCAACAAGAAGAAGCCGAAATAGAACAAAGTACCGACTTGCGACACGCGCTCACCAATGGCGGATGGGGGTTGAACGCCCAAGTAAGCCAAGGCGATGAAGTTCACAACAAACACACCGTACATGTACTTGTGCCAATCAGGACGGTAGCGGATCGACTTGACCGCGCAGTTATCCAGCCAAGGCAAGAAGAACAAAATGACGACAGCGCCACCCATCACCACCACACCCCAGAACTTGGCGTCGATGGAGAGCATGAGCAAGGACACAAACACAGCTGCACCCATGANGCCGCCTTTGACAATCTTAGGCAGATTGGCACGTGTGGCACCGAAGAAAGCTCCCGCAAAGACGCAAGCGATCAACACGTACATCATTTCGCTGGTGATCGCACGCAACATCGAATAGAAGGGCGTGAAGTACCAGACAGGCGCAATGTGCAACGGCGTCTTCAATGGATCCGCAGGGATGAAGTTGTTGTACTCGAGGAAGTAACCACCGAACTCAGGCGCGAAGAAGATCACAGCGCTGAACACCAACAAGAAGCCGCTCACGCCCAAAATGTCGTGCACGGTGTAGTAGGGGTGGAAAGGAATGCCATCGAGTGGGTGTCCGTTGGCATCTTTCGGTGCGTTCGGTCCTTTGATTTCCACACCGTCAGGGTTGTTTGAACCCACTTCGTGCAACGCAATGATGTGCGCAACCACCAAGCCCAACAGGACGAGTGGCACAGCGATCACGTGGAAGCTGAAGAAACGGTTCAATGTGGCGTCGCCCACCACGTAGTCACCACGAATCAGCAAAGCCAAGTCGGGGCCCACGAAAGGCACGGCAGCAAACAAGTTGACGATCACTTGNGCGCCCCAATAGGACATTTGGCCCCAAGGCAACAAGTAGCCCATNAAGGCTTCAGCCATCAAGCACAAGAAAATGGCGCAACCGAAAACCCACACCAATTCACGTGGCTTGCGGTATGAACCGTAGATCAAACCACGGTACATGTGCATGTAGACCACAATGAAGAACGCAGAAGCGCCAGTGGAGTGCATGTAGCGGATCAGCCAACCCCATGGCACGTCACGCATGATGTATTCGACAGAACCGAACGCCAAGCTGGCATCAGGTTTGTAATGCATGACCAAGAAAATACCGGTCACGATTTGAATCACCAACACCAACAGTGCCAATGAACCAAAGAAGTAGAAGAAGTTGAAGTTCTTCGGTGCGTAATACTCAGAGAGATGCTCTTTGTACATCTTTGAAGCTGGGAAGCGGTTATCCACCCAGTTCAACAGTTTTTCGCCAGCGCTGGCGTCAGGAGAGATTTCTTTAAATTCAGCCATGGTGCGTCCTATCAGGCTTTCTTGTCTTCACCGATCAACAACTTGGTGTCGGACAGGTACATGTGAGGCGGGATTTCGAGGTTGTCTGGCGCGGGCTTGTTTTTAAACACGCGGCCAGCGATGTCGAAGGTGGAGCCGTGGCAAGGGCACAAGAAACCACCGTTCCAATCGTCGGGCAACGAAGGTTGCGCGCCGGTTTGGAACTTGTCTGATGGTGAACAGCCAAGGTGGGTACAAATACCCACAGCCACAAAAATTTCTGGCTTGATCGAACGAGCTTGGTTGCGTGCGTAAACGGGCGTGAACTCGTCTTGCTTGCGTTCAGATTTGGGGTCAGCCAATTGAGACTCTGTCTTGTTCAAAGACTCGAGTTGCTCGGGTGTGCGCTTGACGACCCAAACTGGCTTACCGCGCCATTCCACGGTCATTTTTTCGCCGGGTTTGAGGGCAGAGATGTCGACTTCGACAGCAGCGCCGGCAGCTTTGGCCTTTTCAGATGGCTGGAATGTGCTGACGAAGGGCACAGCTACTGCTACGCCACCGACTGCACCTGCGCAAGTCGAGGCGATCAGCCACGTGCGTTTGTTGGTGTCTACTGGGGTGTCACTCATGAAATTCCTCAAACAATAATCACTGGTTGGGTTAACACTTGATTGTAGCTGACCGCCATACCCGCCTATTATTCCGAAGTGCTTCCACTGAAAGACTGGGGTAAGTCATTGATAATTTGAATACTTTTAAGTTCATAAAGGATTCATCATGTTGAAAGAGTTCAAAGCCTTTGCTGTTCGTGGCAATGTCATCGATTTGGCTGTGGGGGTCATCATCGGTGCAGCCTTCGGAAAAATCGTTGATTCCGCAGTCAACGACTTGATCATGCCCATCGTGGCCACTTTAATTGGCCGCCTAGATTTCTCTAATTTCTTTCTTGTGCTCGGCACCGCCCCCGAAGGCACGGCCATGACACTGGACGCTATGAAGAAAGCGGGTGTGCCAGTGTTTGCCTATGGCAACTTCATCACTGTCGCGGTGAACTTTGTCATCTTGGCGTTCATCATTTTCATGATGATCAAACAAATCAGCCGCATCAAGGGTGACGCCGAAACACAAGAATCAACGGCCGCACCTAAAGAAGAAGTGTTGTTGCTGCGCGATATTCGCGACAGCTTGAAAAAGTAAGCAGCTTTAGCGGCGCATGGTGCGAGCCATACCGACCGCCGCCATCAGGCTAGACGCATCTGCCTTACCT
>JGI25913J50563_1000060_pt1 | contig 18529 bp, 18 predicted proteins | sample LauGreSp1BDMLBSN_2_FD_50563 | JGI IMG/M metagenome (IMG submission 50563)
GATTACTTGGTGCCAATATCGCTGAGGCTTCCGAAAACGCATCCAATTTAGATAAATTAATAGTGTATGCGGATGGTTACAAACAACTTGGACTTTATGCCTTAATAGCAGGATTAATTTTAATAGCAATTTCACCATTAATTAAAAAATTAATGCAAGAAGTGAAATAAATTTATTAAATTTCGACATTATTATTGAACAGATTTTAAAACAAAATATGAAGAAGATACTTATTACATTATTATTGGTTATTTCAGGTGTAACCGCTAATGCACAAGAGGGATTAAAATGGTACACCGATATTAATAAAGCAATTGAAGTTTCACGTCAAGAACAAAAACCATTGTTTTTATTTTTCACGGGTAGCGATTGGTGTGGATGGTGCATACGTTTGCAAAATGAAGTTTTTAAAACACCCGAATTCACTACTTGGGCTAAAGATCATGCTGTTTTGGTGGAATTGGATTTTCCAAGAAGAACGCCACAATCAGACGAAATTAAGGCGCAAAATGGACAGTTGCAACAAATGTTTAAAGTTGAAGGCTACCCAAAAATATGGTTCGTTAAGCCTACACAAAAAGAAGGGAAAACTAATTTAGAACAATTGGGAAGTACTGGCTATCTTGCTGGTGGTCCATCGGTTTGGATAACGAGTGCAAACAAAATTATTGCAAATTATGTTGCTGACCCAAAACCGGCTACTGTAGCAAAACCTAAATCAACTAAAAAAAAAGCTAAAAAAGCGTAATTATAATTTAAAGAATCCCTTTTCGGTAGTGTCATGAAAAGGGATTTTTTCTTTGGCACAGGTTGCCTTCCAAGTTTTGCAATACGATTTGTAATTAGAAGCGTCTACGACAACTATTTGTGGCTTCCAGTTTTGGAATACTCTATCTAAATTAATTTTTGGCGAATTAATCAAAAGTAAAATATCCGGACGTCCCTTTTCTATATAGGCCCCCGAAGAATCAATTACTAGAATTTTTTTATCTTTGAAATACAGTAAATTGGGTATGGTTTTCTTCTTTTGAATAGAACAATAATTGGCTACTAAATAAGACTTCAAGACCAATTCAGTCGTGCCTTTTTTTGCTAAATTATCCGAACAAAATACAATAACCTTATCGCCAATACGCTTGGTAAAAATGCTAGATTTAATTTTATTAAATACAATAAATTCCTCCACTTTTTCATTATAGTATTTAATTGGAATGGAAATTATTTGCAAGAGAATTACTGTAAATAAGGTTGCAAAAAGTTTTCTATAGGTTGGTTTTTTCAACCAGATAATGCAGCTGACAATAACCAAATACAATCCCCACATTTTTAAAAAATGAAGTGGGATGTCTTTAAAAACAAGATTTTCAAACGAAGCCACCCAAGCAATAATCTCATTTAATAACCAAATACTCCATTCTAATGCTTTTAACATCGGCATCCATACCCAATTAAACCCAGCAAGAAGCAAGACAATTACTCCAAGTCCTAAAATTAAAGTCATTCCAGGAAGTATAATAACATTAGTGACAAAGAATAGCCCTGGAAATTGATGAAAATAATAGATACTCATTGGTAAAGCACCTATTTGAGCTGCAAATGAAACGGTAATAATGTCCCAGAAATAGCTAACTATTTTATATTTTGGATTCCATGCAGATGCCAATAAGGGTTGTAGCCATACTATAAAATAAAGCGCTACATAACTCAATTGAAATCCTACATCAAACAAAAAAGAAGGTTGAAATAGCAAAATGAGCAAAGCTGAAACTGCTAAGGTGTTATAGATGTTGATGCTTCTTCGAAGGTACATTCCAACTGCTATAAAAGAAAACATAGTTACCGAGCGTACTACTGATGGTGCTAAACCTGCTAGAATTCCAAAAGCCCATAAAAANGTAATTACAAAAATTAACTTGATAATAGACCCAGTTCCAGTATTGGGAAAAGGTTTTAACAGATAGGTGATAAAAAGTAAGATAAATCCAACGTGCAAACCCGAAACCGATAAGACATGAACCGCACCAGCATATTGATAATCCTTAATAACTTCGGGTGAAATATCTTGTTGTTGCCCTAATAATAATGCTATTACAACAGTTAGTTCGGTTTTTCGGAAATGGTTTTTTTCTAAATTTTGGATAATTCGGTTTCGCCATAAACTTGCATAATAGGTAATGCCTTTATTAATCGTGGAACCTATTAGAATATTAGAAGCCTCAACATACATTTGCCCATATATTTGTCGGTTTTCTAAATAGCTTCCATAATCAAATTGGTCAGGATTATTAGGACTCCGATTTTTATAAAAATACCCCTCTATTTTAAGAGTGGAACCAATCTCTAAATTAGGAATGGATTGGTCTTTTTTAATATTTAATAGTACTTTGCCGAAACTTTCTTTTCCGTTAAGGGTAATCATTTGAGCAATATAACGATTATTAACAACCGTATTTTTTAGTTTTTCTTTTATAGAAATTGTTGCTGCATAGTTTTTCTTTTCAATAGAAATAAAATGAATATAATGAAGTTTGTTCCGCGTTTGGTTGCTAGAAACCAAGGTGAAAATACCAATTATAAATGCAGTGAAAAATGTTGCACTGCCAAAATATTTTTTGGGAACTACTGTTTTTCTTGGAACAAAATAAGTAAATACAACTGCTATAAAACTAATTATTAGTGTAATCAAAGCAACTAAAAAAGGCGGTTTTGCATAATGAGCAAACAGAAGCCCAAACACAAAACAGCCAGTAATTTTAATTAAGGGAAATTGCAATACTCTCATTATACTAAAAGTACGCAAAAAAAATAAATTTCAAAAGTTATTTATTTTTTTTCTTTAGGAGCAGTGCTTATCCCAAAAGGAAGATACAACGGGCAAAAACTAATTAGGCTTGTAAGTATGAATATTCCTGCTAAAGCTAAAAGTACAATTCCTAATGTTCCAGAAACAACTCCCAATAAATACAACGCAATAAAAATTGCAGCGACAATTAAGCGTATTAATTTATCTACGCTTCCCATGTTTTTTTTCATAATTATATAATTTTAATTAAAAATCTTCCACAAAAGTAACCGCAAATAATTCATTAGTTGTAACCTAAGTTACAACTTGAAATTATGGATTTAAGAAATATTCGATACAATTAAACGAGCCGTTTTTTCACTTGCGCCATTTCCACCTAATTTTTGTTCCAATTTGTTGTATTTTGTTATAAGTACATTACGGTAATTAGGTTCTAAAATTTTGGTTAATTCGGCTTTAATCTTCACCGAATTGCAATCGTCTTGAATCAATTCGGTTACTACTTCTTCGTCCATAATTAGATTGACAAGAGAAATATATTTAAGTGTAATTATTCTTTTGGCTATTTGGTATGAAGCCCAACTTCCTTTGTAACATACTACTTCAGGAACTTTAAAAAGTGCTGTTTCTAAAGTTGCTGTTCCTGAAGTTACTAAGGCAGCATAAGAATGACTTAGTAAATTATACGTTTCATTAGAAATAAATTTTATGTTTTTCCCTTGCAAAAAAGTCTCGTAAAACGAATATTCTTGACTTGGGGCACCCGCAATTACAAATTGATAATCCGGAAAATCATTTACAACACCTAACATCAAAGTAAGCATTTTGGAAATTTCTTGTTTTCTACTTCCAGGCAAAATGGCTATTATGGGTTTTTCGTCAAGATTATTTTCTTTTCTAAAGGAAGCGTCATCGGTTGAAGTTCTATTATGGATGGCATCAATAAGAGGATGTCCTACAAACTCCACTGCAAAGTGGTGCTTTTTTTCGTAAAAGTCTTTTTCAAAAGGAAGAATAACGTATAGTTTGTCAAAATCTCTTTTGATGTCTTTTATTCTGCTTTCTTTCCAAGCCCAAATTTGCGGAGAAATATAGTAATGCGTTTTGTATCCTTTAGCCTTAGCCCATTTTGCAATTCGCATATTGAACCCAGGGTAATCTATAAAAATCAAAACATCGGGTTGGAATTGGTCAATATCGGCTTTGCAAAATTTTATATTACTGAAAATAGTTTTTAAATTCAGTAGCACTTCTGCAAACCCCATAAAGGCAAGTTCTCGGTAATGTTTCACTAAAGTGCCACCTGCATTTTGCATCAAATCACCACCCCAAAAACGAATTTCGGCAGAAGGATCTTCTTTATAAAGCGCCTTCATTAAATTGGATCCGTGCAAATCGCCAGATGCCTCTCCGGCTATGATATAATATTTCATTTGTATATTTTATTAAACAATATTATAAGAAATTACTTACAAAAATAGAGTGCTAATTGCCAAAACTATAGTTGCTAAAACTATTCCTCTAGCCATCAAATCTTTATTTATTTTTAGTAAAATAAAAAAAAGTAGTAAGTTAATAACTGCTCCTAAGGTAATAAGTTTGCCCATAATTCCTTGTTCTCTTATAGTGGACAATCCTTCAATGGAGATTAATTCGGGCAACTTTAGTTGTAAAAAAACCAAAACACCTAAAAAAGTGGCAACAATTCCAATAATAAAACCAATAAATAAGTCTGACTTTTTCATAATTAAAGTATTAAAATTCCCAAGTATTTAAAGTTTGAATTGCATGATGTGCAGTTAAATCAAATTGCACTGGAACAATAGAAATAAAATCATTTGCCAAAGCCCATTCGTCGGTATCGGTACCTTTATCTAAGTTGACGAATGCACCAGATAGCCAATAGTATTCTTTCCCAAAAGGAGTAACGCGTTTATCGAATTTTTCTTCCCACATTGCTTTCGCTTGACGGCAAATTTTAATTCCCTTTATATCCTGGGTTTTAAGTTTTGGAAAATTCACATTTAATACAGTTCCTTCTTGCAATCCATTGGTAAGTACTTGAGATGCTATTTTTTTTATGAATGGTTTAATTTGTTCAAAATCGGCATCCCAATTATAATCCAATAAAGAAAAACCTACAGCAGGAATTCCTTCTATACCTGCCTCTACCGCAGCACTCATTGTACCAGAATAAATAACATTGATAGAAGAATTAGAACCATGGTTGACTCCAGAAACACACAAATCTGGTTTTTGTTTCAAAATTTCATTCACAGCCATTTTCACACAATCGGCTGGAGTTCCAGAGCAACTGTATTCGGTAACGGGAGCATTTTCGATAGAAATTTTATTTAAATGAAGCGTATTGTTAATAGTGATAGCATGACCCATAGCGCTTTGTGGACTATCGGGAGCGACAACCACAACATCTCCAAGTTCTTGCATCACAGCAATTAAGGCTCTAATTCCTGGAGCAGAAATTCCGTCGTCGTTGGTAACTAATATTAAAGGTCTTTTTGGCATCGATATTATATTTTTGTGTAACAAAAGTAATTATTTTGAGTCTTATTCTATTACAAATTTTATAACTTTGGCCTCTAACCTTGGTTTTAACAAAAAATTATGCGGCATACCTTAACCGTGGCATAGTTTTTTATGTAATTTAGTCAAAAATTAATGAATACAATTATTCAATTTATGAAAAGACATTATAAAATAATAGTACTTGTACTAGCACTATCTGTTGGTCTTTGGAGTTTTATTCCGAAGGGCAAAAACGATCCCGAAAAAGACAAGCTTTTATTGGAACTTTTAGCTTTTGTTATTGAAAAAGGACATTATAGTCCAGCTGCAATTGATGATAATTTCTCTAAGGGAGTTTACAAAGATTATTTAGAAGCAATAGATCCTTCTAAAAGATTTTTTTTACAATCGGATATTGAGGAGTTTTCAAAATATGAAATCGATATTGACGACGAAATAAAAAACAAAGAACTTACTTTTTTTGATCTTACTTATTATCGTTTATTACAGCGAATGGAAGAGAGTAAAGATTATTATAAAGAAGCATTAGATAATCCTATCGATTACTCTATAAATGAAGATATTAATACAGATTACGAAAAATCACCCTACTGTGCTACTAAAGACGAACTAAAGGACCGATGGAGAAAGCAAGTAAAACTTTCAACATTAGCCTCATTAGTTGAAAAACAGAAAGTTCAGCAAGATATTGAAAAAAACAAAAACAAATCTCCCGAAGAGAAACTTGCTGAATTTAGAACCAAACAAGGAGACAAATTAACGAAAGAAGCGGAAGATAAGTTTAAATCAAATCTTGCCAAAAAAGACACCATTTCTCCTAAAACTTATGAGCAAATGGAGAAACAAACTAGGGAGAACACTTTGAAATCTCTAAACGATAATTTTACTTTTATTAAAGAGTTAGATAAAGAAGATTGGTTTGGGATTTATGTAAATACCATCGCTTCTCGTTTTGATCCGCATACTTCTTATTTTCCTGCCGATGAAAAAGAGCGTTTTGACGTAAGCATGAGCGGAAAACTAGAAGGCATTGGTGCTAGATTGCAAAAGAAAAATGATTTTACGGAAATTACAGAAGTAATCTCTGGTGGCCCAGCATGGAAACAAAAAGAATTGGAAGCTGGCGATTTTGTCTTAAAAGTAGCTCAAGGTGATAAAGAGCCTGTGGATGTTGTAGGAATGCGCTTAAATGACGTAGTAAAAAAAATAAAAGGTCCAAAAGGAACAGAAGTTCGACTTACGGTTAAAAAGCCGGATGGATCGATTAAAGTTATTGTAATTATTCGAGATGAAGTTGAAATAGAAGAAACCTATGCTAAATCAAGTATNGTNGAGAAAAACGGAGTTAAATACGGTGTTATTTATTTGCCTAAATTCTACATCGATTTTGAAAATAAAGACAGCCGTGATGCCGGAAAAGATATTGCTATAGAATTAGAGCGATTAAAAAAAGCGGGGGTTCAAGGAATCATTATGGACGTTAGAGATAATGGTGGTGGCTCTTTAAAAACTGTGGTAGACATTGGCGGAATGTTTATAGAACAAGGTCCAATTGTTCAAATAAAATCGGCTGCAGGTAAAAAAGAAGTGCTTTATGATACAAATCCAAAAGTAGATTGGGATGGGCCTTTGGTGATCATGACCAACGAGTTTTCTGCTTCTGCTTCTGAAATATTAGCAGCAGCAATGCAAGATTACAAACGTGCGGTTATCATTGGGAGTAAACAAACTTATGGTAAAGGAACGGTTCAAAATGTAATCGANTTAAACCAATTTGTNAGAGGGAATACCCTTGGTGATTTAGGTGCTTTGAAAACTACTATTCAAAAATTCTACAGAATTAATGGTGGTTCCACTCAATTAGAAGGAGTAAGTAGTGATATCGTTATGCCAGATAGTTTTGCTTATTTAAAAATGGGAGAACGTGATGTAGACAATGCAATGCCATGGGATAAAATTGATCCTGCAGATTACAACCTTTGGACAAAACAAAACAATTTTGAATTGGCTATTGCAAATAGTAAAAAGCGTTTAGAACTTAATCCGCAAATGAAATTAATTGATGAAAATGCAAAATGGAGAGAAGAACGCAGTAAAGAAGATGTGTACAGTTTGCAAATAGACAAGTTCAAGCAAGAGCAAAAACAATTGGAAGACAGCAATAAAAAATTCAAATCTATAGAAGATTACAGCAATCAATTGCAATTCAAATCGTTGCCTTATGAAGAAGTACAAATGGCAAATGACGCTACTTTAAAAGAAAAGAGAAACAGATGGCACGAAAGTTTGTCGAAAGATATTTACATTGAAGAAGCAATTCATGTATTAGACGATTTNCAATCTGGTTCTGTCAAAAAAGAAATGACTACCAAGTTAAAAAAAGATAAAGTAGTTAAGTCGTAACTATCTTAAGTTTTATAAAAAAAGCCCCAGAGAAAAAAATATCTCTGGGGTTTTTTTAGTTTTGATTTATTGATATGTAATTTGAGAACAAACTCCAACTCTAATAAATGAGTAAGGGATAACTAACTCTAAATAACAAATTAAAATTTATAAGTAAATCCGGTTTGAACTGAAATACTTATAGGTTTTATATTGCTTTCCGAAAAAGGAGAAAGATAATATTTTAATATTGGATTGGCATCAATTGAAAAATGCTCGTTGAGGTTATAACTAAATGCTATTCCAAAATTTAATGCAAAATTCATTTTTGCTAAGTCTCGAATGGAACCAAATTCAATATTTTTAAATTGATTGGAAGTCAAGTATAATTTATTTTCATCTAATTGCATTATACTAAAGCCAGTAAAAACTTCGGCACCATATCTTTTCTCTAGCTTTAATAAGGAATAAAACAAGTTTATATTCATTTCAAAATAAGAAATTTTTTGAATTAATTCTATATTACTTGAGCTAATGAGATAATTATCAATTAGTTCTTTCGAGAACAAATTTGCGAAATCAATGTTTGTGTAATCTGTGATTTTCTGACCTTGTTCCAGCGGATTTGAAATTTTTAAATTAATTTTAGATAATCCTAAGCTTACACCATATCTATTATATTTAGATTTGAAATAAAATCCATAATAAGATGTTGTTGGGTGCTTTTGGGAAGCATTATCTAAACTTGCATTTATCATGGAACGATTGGATAACGAACTGTAGAACGTAGGACCATAGAATACCGAACCATAATAATCAGTTTCAGTTGTTTTTTCAATATTTATAGAATCCTTTTCAAGATTACTTTTGGGTATATTTTTTTTTATTAGTTTCAAAACCACAACTGTTTTACTATTTAAAGTATCTGTTTTGACTAAGGTTGAATTGTCATTAACATTTAACTCATTATTTAAAATTTCTTTTTGGTCTTTAGGTAAGGTGTCTAAATATTTAGTAGGCTTTTGCTTTTGAACCTTTGGTTTGGAGTTATTAGTTTCCTTGAAATATTTATTTACAGTTAATTTTTTCTTATTAGTTTTTTTTGAAACTCCTTTTAGCCTTTTTTTATTGTTGATATTATTTTTTGGATTTGCAATTATAGTCTTTACTACAGTGATTTTATATTTTTTAATCACTTCATATTCTTCATAGTTGTTATTGTTAGCAATAGTTTTTTTAGTTTGACTTACTAATCGTTTAGTTTCAATTTTTCTAATTTTTGCTTGGTTTGAATTGTGTTTTTTATTTTGTTTTTCAGCTTTTAAGAATGGCTCTTGAATTTCCTTTAACGAAGTTTTTTTGTTATTTTTTCCATAACTAGAAGTATTCGTTTTTTGTAATGCATTAGTCACTTTTTTATTTGTTTTTCCAGTAGCCGATTCCTTGTTTAATTCCTCTTTTGATTTATCAATTTCATTGTCATTATTTGATTTTTTATCTTTTTTATTGGTTGAAATAACAATAGAATTTAATGTTTTTACGTTCAAATTAANCTCTTCTTTTTNATCAGTTGAATCAATATTTTGTTTTTGATTAAATAACAAAATTGACGCTGTTAATCCAACAACAAGCAAAGCTGGAAAAAACCAAAAGAATATTCTTCTTTTTTTCTTCTTATTCAAATCTTTTTCAATCAAATTCCACAAGTCATTACTTGGAGATTTCTCCAATTGAGCTAGTTTTTCTTTAAATTTCTTTCCTATGTCTTTTCTATTTTCCATTGCCCGATTGATAATTGTGAAATGAATTTTTTGCTTTTATTTTTTCTTTCAAAATTAGTTTTGCCCGATGTAAATTTGATTTTGATGTGCTTTCAGAAATTGAAAGCATCGTAGCAATTTCTTGATGTGAATAATCATCTAATTCATATAAACTAAAAACCAATCGATATTGATGTGGTAATTCCTGAATTAAATTTAGAAGATAATCTAACGAAAAGTCCATTTCGTAATCATCAACCGTTNTGTCTTGTTGGTAATCATCTTTTATTGGTACTAAAAAATAACTTTGCTTATACCTATCAATCGCTTTATTTATTGTTATTCTTTTTATCCATCCTTCAAATGATCCTTTCCCTTTAAAATTCTTAATATTGGTAAATATTTCAATAAAAGCATCGTGTAAATTGTCTTCTGCTTCCGCTTCATTTGGACAATATTTTAGACTTAACACAAAAAGAGTTTTATTATACAAATGGTATAACTCTTCTTGTGCTTGTCTTTTTTGCCTAATACAACCTTTTATTAATTCATCAATATTCAAAAAAGTATTTTTATATGGTTTATAAATGTATGATTTTTATTAAAAATATCGGATAGCTCTTGCTTTAATATTATTTGGCAATGGAATTTTAGATTTTGCAACGCTATTTCCATTTGAAAAATCAATTGTAGTTACATTGTTACCATCTATTTGAGTAGAACTCCAATAATTTGAATTTGTAAATGTACCTAATCCTTGCATTTGTAAATTTTGATACATTAATGATAATTCACTTTCAGATGGAAGTAACCAATCTTTATAATTATTTAAATTAAATACAAGTGCTTCTTTCGCTACAACAGAACCATTATTCAATGAATTACAAACTCCAGGATTTGTATAATAATTCAATAAATTATCATGATAATTAGTGATTAAAACGGAGTTCAATAATCCATTTCCAATTTGAGTACTATTGGTATTTGAAATTAACGAACCTAGACAACCCCATTCAAAGAAATTCAAATCTGATGGCGCTGCTTCCATATATCTCCAACCTAAACTATAACTTCCCTTGTCATAAAAAACTATTCCGCCAGCTGGTCCAGTAGCACCAATTTGATATTCGGTTGTTGCTTGACACGATTTTCGTAAAAATATATTTTTTGGTATATTTTTAATTTTGATGTCGTCATTAACTATTTCAATTTCTCTATCAATATTCCAATCAAGAGCAACTTGTGAAGTTCCTTCTAGATTTATATTCATATGTAATTTGTTGTCTACAAATAAGAAAACCCAAGTTCCATTATAATTTATCCCATTGTAATTAAAATGCAAAGTTCCATCTCCATTAGATTCAAAAATCCCACTTGCATATTTATTTTCTCCATCAACTGTATAAGGAATTTTCCAAACACATATTGTTTCAGGGCAATTGCAGCCGCCAAATAAGCTATTACAATAATTTGTTATATCTTCTTTAGAGCAGCTATCAATCGCGAGCTTTAATTCAGAATTATTATTTACAGAAAAAATGGTTCCATCAGCTAGAGTAGTGCTTATAGGATAGCTAATGCTAATTGATTGATTTGCTGGTAAATTTCCTAAAAACGCACTAAATTGTACATCTCCAGTTAAAATTTGACTTCCAATTTCCTGTAAATTAGAATCGTAAATTAATACTTTAAAAGGATATATAAAATCCAAACAAACAATATGTTCTGTTGGATTATCACCATCTTTAGTAACATTTGTAATAAGTTGGTATAATTCGGAGTTTTTTGTTATAACGTCTATTGGCAAATTAGCAGGTTCGTTGTCATCTAAATCGCTACATCCATTTACTCCTAAAAGAATTAAAAAAAAACTAAAAACGATTGATAAATTAAAATTTTTCATAGCATATAATTTTAGTGTTATATACAATAGTATGAGAAACTCAAAAAGGTTGCGTGAAGAAGTTAAAAAAACCAAAACCCCGATTCAAATTAATGAATCGGGGCTTTTTTATAATATAAAACTAAATTATTCCGCTTTAGGAGTAATTTTATTTTCTTCTCTTGGAGGTCTTGGTAAAAGTGCTTTTCTAGAAACTTTTTCTTTTCTAGTTTTAGGATCCAATCCTAAATATTTCACCATAAATACATCACCCATGTTTACAACATCAGCAACATTTTCAGTTCTTTCCCAAGCTAATTCCGATACGTGTAATAAAACTTCATTTCCTGGAGCATCTGTATATTCTACAACAGCACCAAAATCTAGCATTTTAATTACTTTTACTTCATAAGCTTCACCCATTGCAGGTTTGAATATGATAGAGTCAATTTTAGCTAATACTCTTGCAATTCCGTCTGGATCTGTTCCAAGAATTTCTACAACACCTTGTTCGTCAACTTCGTTAATAACGATTGTACAACCAGTAGCTTTTTGTAATTCTTGAATCACTTTTCCTCCAGGTCCAATTAACGCACCAATAAAGTTACCAGGAATAGTTCTCATGATAATTTTTGGAGCATGAACTTTAACGTCTGCTTTTGGAGCAGCAAGAGTTTCAGTAAGAATTCCTAGAATGTGCATACGTCCATCACGAGCTTGAGCCAAAGCTTGCTCCATGATTTCGTATTTCAATCCGTCAATTTTAATGTCCATTTGGCAAGCGGTAATTCCTTCCGAAGTTCCAGTTACTTTAAAGTCCATATCTCCTAAGTGATCTTCATCACCAAGAATGTCAGACAATACAGCAAAACGATCTCCATCGGTAATCAATCCCATTGCAATTCCAGAAACTGGACGAATCATTTGAATACCGGCATCCATTAAAGATAATGTTCCAGCACAAACAGTAGCCATTGAAGACGAACCATTAGATTCTAATACTTCTGAAACGATACGGATTGTATAAGGACAATCTGTAGGAATCATATTTTTCAAAGCACGTTGTGCCAAGTTTCCGTGACCTACTTCTCTTCTTGAAGTTCCTCTTAACGGACGAGCTTCTCCAGTTGAAAATGGTGGAAAATTATAATGTAAATAGAATTTTTCTTCTCCTTGTTCGGATGGGGAATCAATTTGGTTTGCTTCTCTAGAAGTTCCTAAAGTTGCAGTTGCCAAAGCTTGAGTTTCTCCACGAGTAAACAATGCAGAACCGTGAACGGATGGTAAGTAATCTACTTCACACCAAATTGGGCGAATTTCTGTAGTTTTTCTTCCGTCCAAACGAGTTCCTAAATCTAAAGTTACGTTACGAACTGCTTCTTTGTTGACTTTGTAGAAGTATTTTCCTACTAAATCTCCATTTTCTGCTAATTCTTCTTCCGTAAATAAAGCTTTCACTTCTTCTTTTACTACATCAAATGCAGCAGAACGTTCGTGTTTAGCAGAACCTTTGCTTGCAATAGCGTAAATTTTATCATAAGCCGCAGCCTTCACTTTAGCGTGAATAGCTTCGTCTGATTTTTCATTTTCGTAAGTACGAACTTGTTTTTTTCCAAAAGCAGCAGCCAATCTCTCTTGTGCAGCAATTTGGTTTTTGATATGTCCGTGAGCAAATTTAATTGCTTCCAACATTTCTGCTTCCGAAATTTCTTTCATTTCACCTTCTACCATCGCGATAGAATCGGTAGAAGCACCAATCATCATGTCGATATCCGACAATTCTAATTGTGCACGAGATGGATTAATGATAAATTTACCATCAATACGACCTACACGAGCTTCAGAAATCAACGTTTCAAAAGGAATGTCCGACAAAGCAAGTGCTGCCGAAGCCGCTAATCCTGCTAATGCATCTGGCATAACATTGTCATCGTGTGACATTAATTGGATCATCACTTGCGTTTCTGCGTGATAATCATTTGGGAAAAGCGGACGCAATACACGGTCAACTAATCGCATTGTTAGCACTTCATTATCACTTGGGCGCGCTTCTCTTTTGAAGAAACCTCCAGGAAAACGTCCTGCTGCTGCAAATTTTTCACGATAATCTACCGTTAGTGGTAAAAAGTCGATACCTGGACTTGCTTTTCTTGCGGATACTACTGTTCCTAAAATAACAGTATTTCCAATTCTTACTACTACAGAACCGTCTGCTTGTTTTGCTAAACGACCTGTCTCGATTGTGATGTTTCTTCCATCACCTAAATCGATACTTTCTACAAATAATTGTGGAATCATAAATTTTTCCTTTTTAATTTTACATTGGTTTTCTGCCTGTCAGCAGAGTTGTTGTGTTGTTTGTCCCGATAGTAAGTCGGATAGTAGTTGTTGTGTTCCAATGAAAAACCAAACTTTTTTAATATAAAAGCTAAAAAAAAGAGGCGCGAAAGCACCTCTTATAATTTGTATTATTTTCTAATACCTAATTCTTTAATTAACTCACGATATTTTACAACATCTTTTTTCTTTAAGTAATCTAAAAGACTTCTTCTTTTACCTACCAAAAGTACTAACGAACGCTCTGTATTATAATCGTGACGATTTTTTTTCAAATGCTCTGTTAAGTGAGAGATTCTAAAAGTGAAAAGTGCTACTTGACCTTCTGTTGAACCTGTGTTTTCAGCTTTTCCTCCGTGTTTAGCGAAGATCTCAGCTTTAGTTTCTTTAGTTAAATACATTTTAATATTATTTTAAATGATTATTATGTATGAATAAAGAGTATCCTTATTCGGGTGCAAAGATAATATTTAATTTTTAAATTCCAATATTTTAAATTCCAAATTCCATAGGATAAAAAAATTCCGCCATTAGCACTTTGGAATTTGGGTTTTAAAATTTGGAATTTACTTGAAAAGTTTCGCAACCTCCTGATTTACAAATTCTAAAAATCGTTCGTCCTTCTCTGTAAACGGATCTATTACATGCGAATCAATATCTATTTGACCAATATTTACTCCATTTACAAATAATGGAACTACTATTTCCGACTTCACCGTGAAACTACAAGCAATATAGTTGTCTTGCGCGGCTACATCTGGAACTACAAAGTTTGCATTCGATTCGGCAACTTGACCACAAATTCCTTTTCCGAACGGAATAACTGTATGATCGGTTGCTGCTCCTACATAAGGACCAAGATGTAAGGTTTTGGCTTCGTGATTGGCAAAATAAAATCCAACCCAATTGTAATAAGGGATGGAGGTAGATAAAAACTGACATAAATTTTTCAGTTTTTCTTCTCTTTTTAAATTGGTTTCAATAAGTAGTGCAACTACTTTGGGTTTTAAATCCTCAAAATTCATATTTTACTATTTTTTACAAAAGTAACATTGCATTTTCTTACTTTTACCTAAAATTTGTTAAAATTATATTTTGAAAGAATACATTATTCAATTCAAGCCTTTTTTATTATTCCTTGCCAAATTTGCAGCAAGTTATTTATTGTTAACTTTTGTTTACCAAACCTATTTGCACCAATTTGACGAAAAAAAAATGGAGGTAGATGGGTTTACCCAATTGGTAGCAAATCAATCACAAAAAATAATTTCGGTTTTTAATGCTAATTGTTACACCCAAGTCAATCCGAAAGAAGCCAGCGTAAAACTATTTTACAACGGCAAATGGGTGGCCAGAATTATAGAAGGCTGTAATGCCCTTAGTGTTATTATACTTTTTATTAGTTTTGTTATTGCTTTTACCGGAAAATTAAAGTCTACTTTATTATTTATCCTTTTCGGAAGTTTACTTATACATTTCTTTAATATTATACGAATTGCCCTACTTTGTATGGCTTTATACCATTATCCAAAATACGATTCCCTGCTACACGATGTTATTTTTCCTCTAGTAATTTATGGATTAGTTTTCTTGCTTTGGATAGTATGGGTGAATAAATATTCTTTTTATGCTGAAAAACCTACTAAATAATAAAACCAAAGTTTTCTTCGGAATGCTATTGCTATCCCTATTGGTTGCTATAAGAGCCTTTGAAAATACCATTTTCTACGATCCGTTCTTGGCCTATTTCAAAACGAATTATTCGCATTTACCAATACCAAACATAAATATAATCAAGTTGTTTTTTAGTATGGGATTTCGATACTATTTGAATTCTATTATTTCTATAGGATTACTTAGATTGCTTTTTAACGATAGCAAAATATTGAAGTTCTCTATATTTTTATATTCTGTTTTCGGAATTATTTTCATGGTAGTCTTCTTTTTTGTCCTTATTAAATTTGGTGAAACCAATAAAATGAACCTTTTTTACATCCGAAGATTTATTATCCAACCCATCTTTTTAATTCTTTTTATTCCTGCATTTTATTATCAAAAAAAAATAAAATAGTTTTCTTTTTCGTATCTTTATGTAGGTAAATGACATAAAGATGAAAGTAGTTAAATTTTCTGGAGATATAGTAGAATTTGAACCCGAAAAACTTAAAAAATCCTTACTAAAATCTGGTGCTTCCCCTGAAGCAGTAGAACGTATTGTGAATTCGATACAAAGTCAAATTTACGATGGTATTCCCACCAAGCAAATTTACAAAATGGCATTTGGATTATTGAAAAAAGAATCCAATTCGCATGCGGCCCAATACAATCTTCGATCTGCAATACAAATGCTTGGTCCTGCTGGTTTCTTCTTTGAAAAATACATTGCCCGACTTTTTACTTCTGAGGGTTACAAAGCCATCACTAATTTAACTTTGGAAGGAAAATGTGTTACCCACGAAATAGACGTAGCCATTCGAAAAGACGATGCAATTGCAATTATTGAATGTAAATTTCATGCGAGTAGAAATGTGATTTCGGATGTGAAAATTCCCATGTACATACTTTCTCGTTTCAATGATTTAAAAGATCGTAAACAAAATATCTTTACTACTACCGATAAAATTTCCAGTTGTTGGATTGTAACCAATAATAGGTTCAGCAGTGATGCAATTGCTTTTGGAAATTGTTCTCAAATGAATATGTTAAGTTGGGATTATCCTAAAAAAGATAATTTGCGAACTAAAATTGACTCTAGTAGACTCTATCCCGTAACCTGTCTTACTACTATAACCTTGGCGGAAAAAGATAAATTATTGATCTTAGATATAATTTTGGCTAGTGAATTGATTCATAATATCCAAAGTTTAGAACGTTTAGGATTGTCCCCAAATAGAATAAAAAATGTATTAAAAGAAGTTACAGAACTATGTAAATATTTATATCATGAAAGTTAAATTCATTGGCGGAGCTGGAACAGTAACCGGGTCTAAAACGATTATTGAAAGTAACGGTGTTCGAATTTTAATGGATTGTGGGCTATTTCAAGGCATAAAACCCTTGCGCGAACTCAATTGGCAATCGCTGCCAGTTTTGCCCTCAACCATTGATTATGTTTTACTTACCCATGGGCATTTAGACCATTGTGGTTGGTTGCCCCGATTGGTAAATCAAGGTTTTGAAGGAAAAATTTATTGCACNAGTCCCACCAAAGATATTGCAAAANTAATCCTTTTGGACAGTGCTAAAATTCAAGAAGAGGAAGCGTATAATGCTAATGAAGGTAACTATTCCAAACATGAAAAAGCGGAGCCACTTTATGATGTAGCCCAAGCCGAAAAGGTGTTTCCGCATTTTAGAGTAATAAAAGAAAATGAAACTATTGAATTAGATGCTGAAATTTCTGCAGTTTTCACTAATGCCGGACATATTCTTGGCGCTTGTTCGATAGCCTTAACTCTTGAAGGAAAAACCTTAGTTTTTTCTGGAGACATTGGTAGAGATAATGACGTTTTGATGTATCCGCCAACCAAGCCTAAAAAAGCCGATTATGTATTTATTGAAAGTACGTATGGTAATAAATTGCATCCAAAAGAAGAAGTGAAATTACTTCTTGAAACCTATGTGAATAATGCTTACTCTAGAGGTGGCAGTATCATCATTCCGAGTTTTGCAGTAGAGCGTGCGCAAACCATTATGTATTTGCTTTGGCAATTAAAAGAAGAAGGAAAAATTCCAGATATCCCATACATTATTGATACTCCAATGGGAATTAGCGTTTTGGAAATTTTTCAAAATAATAAAAAATGGCACAAACTTTCGGAACCAGAATGTGTGGCCATGTGCGCGATGTTTACCATGATTTCGGATTATCAGGATACCATTAATACAATTTATAATAAACAACCAAAAGTGGTAATCGCTGCCAGCGGAATGATTACAGGGGGTAGAGTATTGAGTTATTTGGAACGTTATATAAGTTTACCAGAAACTACCGTAATTATTGTTGGATACCAAGCCGAGGGAACTCGTGGCAGAAAACTATTAGAGGGTGCAACCGACATTAAAATAAGAGGAAAATACTACGATGTAAAAGCGAACATAGTGGAGATTGAAGGATTATCTGCTCATGGAGATCAAAAGGATTTACTGAATTGGCTTTCCGAAATAGAAACTAAACCCAAAAAAGTATTTATTGTTCATGGAGAAAATGCGCCAGCAGACGAACTTCGAATTAAAATAAATGAAAAATACGGTTGGGATTGCACCGTTCCTTTGATGGGTCAAGAGTTTGAATTGTAATCTTTTAACAAAAGATTAATTGAAGCAATTTCATTTTGATTAACTTTGCACCATGAATTTCAGAAAATACACCAATGTCTTGTTAGTATTTTTCCTATTGGTTTCCAATTTAGGAATGTCTTTCAACGTGCATTATTGTGAAGATGAAATTGCTTCGGTTTCTATAAATACCGCAACTGCTTCTCATGAAATGGAGAAAGATTGTTGTGGTGTGGTAGAAAAAAAATCTAAATGTTGCCATAATAAAATTATAAAATCTAACGAGAAATTTGACCAAATCACGGCTAAATCTTTATCCATAGATTCTAATTATAATGTAGTTTGTAACGAATGGAAACCTCTAGTGTTTCCGGATGCTTTTAACTTCCAACAAAAAGTAACTACTTCTTATTATTGCGATGCCAATGCGCCGCCATTATATCTTTTGTATAGCCAATATACCTTTTACGGATAATTTAATTTGAAAATTTTAGGAGTTTAAAAGTTTAGCAAAAAGCATTAATACCAAATGCTTAACGA
>JGI25913J50563_1000061_pt1 | contig 18527 bp, 19 predicted proteins | sample LauGreSp1BDMLBSN_2_FD_50563 | JGI IMG/M metagenome (IMG submission 50563)
TTGGCTCAAGAGTTTTCATCCGGCCCTGTCTATCGCGACGATATCTTGTATCAGGTTCTACTCTCAGCCATCATGGATGCGCGTGAGGAGCTCACTATTACGACGCCATACTTTGGCCCAGACGATGGTTTGATTCAGGCCTTGATGGCAGCAGCAGGTCGGGGGGTTAATGTAACCCTCATTGTTCCTAAATTAAATGATTCCACATTAGTCGCTTGGAGTAGCCGCAGTTTTTATGCTGATCTCATGAGTGCTGGAGTCAATATCGCTGAATTTCATGGCGGCCTATTGCATACGAAAAGCTTATTAATAGATAAGCGTGTAGCGATCTTTGGTTCAGTCAATTTCGATCAACGCAGCTTGCGTCTTAATTTTGAAATTAGCTTAATCGTCTATAACGATGAGTTTTGCGCCAAACTTGAAACTTTGATTGACTCGTACCTGGCTCAATCAGATATGGTGAACCCAGTAAGTTGGGCTAAGCGACCACGATGGCGTGTCTTGCTAGAGAACGCGGCGCACTTAGCCTCACCCTTGCTTTAAATTGCTCCTTGCGCGCGCATGGCCTCAATCTCGCTCGCGGCAATACCAAGTTCACCTAAGATTGCATTGGTGTGCTGACCTACTGATGGGATTTCATCCATACGGTAGTCGTAGCTGTCATTGCTGCCTGGAGGTAGCATCGCTGGAATAGGGCCTACAGGCGATCCTACCTTGACCCAGCGATCTCGTGCTTTGAGTTGATCATGATTCCATAAGCCCTGCATATCGTTGAGGCGAGCATTTGCAATTTGGGCTTTATCTAGCTTTGCAATCACCTGTTCAGTAGTCAGCTGACTAAAACAGGCATCAATGATCGAGAGCAGTTCATCGCGCTTTTCATTGCGTTTAAAGTTTTTATCAAAGCGCTCATCTTTGGCTAGAGCTTGATTCTCGAGCACTACTTCGCAGAATAAAACCCACTCACGGTCGTTTTGTAGACCCAGCATGACAGTGCCACCGTCGCCAGCTTTAAAAGGACCATAGGGATAAATCGTGGCATGGGATGCACCATTGCGAGGGGGTGGTGTAGCACCTTCATACGCGTAGTAAAGCGGGTAGCTCATCCATTCGCCTAAAGACTCCAGCATTGAGACATCGATAGTGGAGCCTTTTCCAGTCTTGCCTCTTTGCAGTAGCGCAGCCAATACGTTGGTATAGGCGTACATGCCTGCAGCAATATCGGCAATCGAGTTGCCAGCCTTACTGGGTGTTTCTGGAGTGCCAGTCACTGATAAAAATCCAGCCTCACTTTGAATTAGGAGATCGTAAGCTTTCTTATCTCGATAAGGACCATTATTTCCATAGCCGGAGATATCGCATAGGATCAAACCTGGATTATCTTTTTGCAAGAGCTCTGCAGTCAGTCCCATACGCGCAGCTGCACCGGGCGCTAAGTTCTGCACTAATACATCCGCTGTTTTGAGGAGTGCCTTGAGGGCTGCTAATGCTGANGCTTGTTTGAGATCTAAAGTTANACTTTCTTTGGAGCGATTGACCCAAGTGAAGTGAGAGGACATTCCATTGACCCGCTCGTCATAGGCGCGGGCGAAGTCACCAGCACCAGGCCTTTCTACCTTGATTACACGTGCACCCAAATCTGCCAATTGGCGTGTACAAAATGGGGCTGCAATAGCGTGCTCCAGAGAAATTACGGTAATGCCATCTAGGGGCCGAATACTCATGTAATTACATATCCAAAACTGTATTAATCAAAAGATCTCATTAGAAAGAGCGCGGAAGCCCTAAAACATGCTCAGCTACATAAGAGTAGATTAAGTTGGTGGAGATTGGAGCCACTTGGTAGAGACGGGTTTCTCGGAACTTGCGTTCAACATCGTATTCATTAGCAAAACCAAAGCCACCATGGGTTTGCAGGCACACGTTTGCAGCTTCCCAAGAGGCTTTGGCAGCTAAGTACTTGGCCATATTGGATTCAGCACCACAAGCTTGCTTGGCATCAAATAGCTCGCAAGCCTTAAAGCGCATCAGATTGGCTGCTTCAGTTTCAATATACGAATCTGCAATTGGAAACTGAATACCTTGATTCTTGCCAATAGGGCGATCGAATACTACGCGTTCATTTGCGTAGCGACGAGCCTTATCTACAAACCAATAAGCATCTCCAATACACTCAGCGGCAATCAGAACACGCTCTGCATTAAGTCCATCCAAGATGTATTTAAACCCTTGACCTTCTTCCCCTATTAAATTCTCAGCAGGAATTTCTAAGTTATCGAAGAAGACTTCATTAGTTTCGTGGTTCACCATATTGGCAATGGGTTGAATCTCCATGCCTTTGCCAATCGCATCCTTGAGATTGACGATAAAGATTGACATGCCTTCTGATTTTTTCTTTACCTCAGCAAGTGGGGTGGTGCGTGCTAGCAAAATCATCAAATCAGAATGCTGGATACGGGAGATCCAAACCTTTTGACCGTTCACCACATACTTGTCACCTTTTTTGACAGCAGTGGTTTTGAGCTTAGTGGTGTCGGTACCGGTCGTGGGTTCGGTAACTGCCATGCTTTGGAGACGTAATTCTCCAGTAGCGATCTTGGGTAGGTAGAGTTTCTTCTGGATATCTGAGCCGTGGCGAAGCAAGGTACCCATGTTGTACATCTGACCGTGACAAGAGCCCGCATTACCGCCAGAGAAATTAATTTCTTCCATGATGACAGAGGCTTCAGCTAGACCTAAGCCAGAGCCACCATATTCTTCCGGTATCAGGGCTGCTAACCAGCCAGCGTGTGCCATCGCATCTACAAAAGCTTCTGGGTAAGCGCGTTCGTGATCCACTTTTTGCCAATAGGCGGAGTCAAAGCTACCGCAAAGGTCACGTAAGGCCTCGCGCATGTCTTGGTATTGGTCTGGCTTGGGGATAGGGTGATTCATTTGGCAATCTAAAAGTAAAGGGGTTTATTAATTCGGTCTATGCCTACAGTTTAAGCAAGAATTGAGAATTACGGGCAAGTCAAAAAAAGATGTCAACTGGCAAGCGAACGGACAGTCTGAATGTCTATCGGGCATACTTGAGGAATGACCGATCGCTTGCTTATTAACTCACCAGGACTCCTTGCTTAATGGAGCAAATGCTGGTCCAGTTCTTCGACTTCTTTGGTATGCCATCGGTTGGTTTACCAGCGGTATTCATTAGCGCTTTTGTGTCGGCAACTTTACTGCCTGTCGGTTCGGAGCCTATCCTATTCGGCTACGTTTCAGTCAACCCCCATTTATATTGGATTGCCATCATGGTCGCCACCATTGGTAATACCTTGGGGGGTATGCTGGACTGGTGGCTTGGTGTACTCAGTCGTAACAGCTTTGAGTCACTAAAAGGTCCCTCCAGCGGCAGAATGCAGCGTTGGTTGGAGGAGCGAGGGCCTAAGATGCTTCTTTTGTCTTGGCTCCCTGGCCTTGGTGATCCTCTGTGCTTGGCTGCGGGGTGGCTTAGGCTGCCTTGGGCGCCTTGCTTGATCTATATGTGTATTGGCAAGCTATTGCGTTATCTCACTATGACCTGGTTACTAACCTTAGTGCCTACAAGTGTTTGGCACCAGATAGGCCATTGGCTTCACATCATTTAAGCAGTCGTAAAAAGGATTAAACAGCGCAGTATTTTTGTTGGATCTCATCGTTGTTCAACAGATTCTGGGCTGTATCGTGGAAAACAATTTCTCCTTGATCAAGAATGTAAGCCCTGTCAGAAATCTTGAGCGCTTGCTGAACATTTTGTTCAACCAAAAGAATTGTTAAGCCCTGCTGCTTAAGTTTTGCAAAAAGTTCAAACATTTCCTCAACTAATACCGGCATGATGCCTTCTGATGGCTCATCCAAGAGGATCACTTTGGGCTTAGCAATCATGGCGCGCGCAATTGCTAGCATCTGCTGCTCGCCACCCGACATGGAGGTNCCATCTTGTTGCAATCNCTCCTTTAGGCGAGGAAAGGTTTCAGCGATTTCATCAACCATAGCACTCATATCGCCACGGCTTTTTTGGGCAATCACGCCCAGCTCTAAATTTTCTTTGACAGTGAGTCCTGGAACAATGCGTCGATCTTCCGGGACATAAGCTAGACCCAGGTGATAGCGTTCATGGGCTGCAAGATCTAAAAATGAGGTGCCATCAATGAAGGCTTTACCTTCTCTTTTTGAGAGTAGCCCCATTAATGAGCGAAGGGTAGTTGTCTTCCCAGCCCCGTTACGACCCATTAAGGTAACAATTTCACCCTTATTTACCTCTAAAGAGACGCCTTGCAGAACATGGCTTCGGTCATACCAAGCATTTAAATTTTCAATGCGCAACATATATAAACCTTCGTTAACCTTGGCCTAGGTACACACGTCGTACCTCTGCATTATTTTGAATTTCTTCAGGAGTACCTTCAGCTAAAAACTCACCGTGATGAAGAACGATGATGCGCTTGCATAAACCCATGATGAGTTTCATCTTGTGCTCAACCAAAATAACCGTTCTCTCATTTGCAAGTGTACGAATGAGATCCATCATGACAAGGGTTTCTTCAGGAGACATGCCGGCAGTTGGTTCATCAAGCAGTAGAAGGCTTGGGTTGCAAGCAAGGGCCATCGCAATTTCTAAAGCACGCTGTTGGCCGTGAGCCAGGTCACCTGTTTTCTTATTCCTGAGGTGTTCTAAATTGACACGGCGCAAGAGTTGATCTGCAAGCTCTATTGGCCCTGGGTAACTTTGTGCATTACGCAGAAAGTTGTAGCGCGCTGTTTCCATTTGCGCAGCAACCCTTACATTTTCATGAACGGTTAACTGTTTAAATACATTGGTAATTTGAAAACTCTTAGAGATGCCGATGCGTGCAAATTCGTATTGCTGCATACCGGTAATATCTTTGCCGTTAAACAGGATCTGACCGCTAGAAGGGGGAAAGGCGCCGCTGAGGACATTAAAGAATGTACTCTTTCCTGCACCATTGGGGCCAATGATTGCGGTGAGAGAGCCTGGCATAAATGTAGTGGATACATCCTGCAGGGCCTTAAATTTCCCAAAGCTCTTGCTGACATTGCGAGCCTCAAGAATAGGGGTTTGGTTTGAGCTACTCATTATTTCAAATCCTGATTGAGGTTTAGCTTGCTCAAGATGGTTCCCCAGATTCCCTTAGGGAAGAACAGAACAAAGAACATAAAGATCAGGCCGATGACTGCCATCCAATGCTTGGTGAAGGTAGTCACTACATCCTCTAGATAGAGCATGACAGCAGCGCCAACAAATGGTCCAAAGAAGGTGCCCATACCGCCCAAGATACTCATCATGACTGCCTGTCCAGACTGCAGATAGTGGAGTGAATCTATTGGAACAATCGAGAGATGCAGAGCGCGCAATGAACCTGCTAGGCCGCAGATTGCAGCAGAAAGTACAAATACCAACAGTTTTGTGCGGGCTACATCAAATCCGCAGGCAGCTGCACGCTTCTCGTTCTCACGAATCGCTTCCATGACTGCACCAAGAGGTGAGCTCAGGATTCGAGAGATGAGCCAGATAGCGATGACTACAAAAAAGAGAATGATGTAGTACTTCACAAGCGGGTTGAGAAAGTCAACTGGCATACCCAAAATATTGAAGGAGTCAACACGCACCCCCCTTAAGCCATTCTCGCCACCAGTTAAGCTTTCAGCCTTGTAAAAACAATAGAACACAATTTGACCTAATGCGAGCGTAACCATGGAGAAGTAGATGCCCCTGGTGCGGATTGCCAGGAAACCCATAATCAGTCCGCCGATAGCGGCACCAATAACGCCCACCAGAATTGCAGTGCCCCAGGGCAAGGCGTAGTGAACGATGCTGATACCAGTGAGATAGCTACCAATTCCAAGAAAGGCCGCATGACCAAAGGACAGTAAGCCCATATAGCCAAACAAGAGATTAAATCCCATGGCGAATAAGCCAAAGATCAAGATGTTGATAGCAAGTGCTTCGTACGGCATGATGAAGGGGAAAATCATCAATAAGAGACTGCTTGCTAGCACGCGATGACGCGCAATGAGTTGGAAAAATGATTTCATAAATAGTTCGGGGATTAACCCATTGCCCCCGCTTTACCAAATAAGCCTTGTGGTCGTATTAAGAGCACTACCGCCATCAAAATAAAAATAGACAGTTCAGCGAGGTCGGGGAAAAACAGCGAGGTCATGCTGTAAACCACGCCAACTAACAAGCCAGCAACAACAGCACCTACAGGTGAACCCATGCCTCCAACCACTGTGACAACAAATGATTCTGCCAAGATTGGGATGCCCATTTCTGGGTTTACGGAGCGGGTCGGTGAGGCTAATATTCCGGAGAGGCCAGCGATCGCGCAACCCAGGCCGAACACCATCAACCATACCTTGGCGATATCCACCCCAAGTACTTTGACAATCTCTTGGTCAGCGGCACCAGCTTTAATAATCAGACCATAGCGGGTCTTTTGAATAAAAAACCAAACTGCGAGAATAATGAGGGCTGTAGCAGCGATAAGAAAGAGGCGATACTTAGGAAAGAAACCAATACCAACGTCTAGAGTGCCCTTAAGTCCATCAGGGGTAACAGAAGGCAGGCCTTCGATACCAAAGGTGACGCGCATTGCTTCTATCAACACATAAGACAAACCAAAAGTCAGAAGTAGCGGATAGTCAATGCCACGTCCGTAGAGTGGTCTCACCAAGAATCGCTCAGTCAATAATCCAAGTACTCCAGTGGCAATTGGCGTAAGAATTAAGCTAAACCAAAAGTTACCTGTTACACCTAAAAAATAGACGCCCATAAATGCACCAACCATGAAGAAGGCGCCATGGGCAAAATTGACAACATTCAGCATGCCAAAAATAAGGCATAAGCCCAATGCTAGAAGTGCATAGATACTGCCCAGGGCAATACCTGTCAGTAACTGCATGCAGAGAAGTTCAAATGTAAGGCCGGTCATATATGTACTCAGAAAAACTCCCCTTCAGCCAAAGGCATCGGGGGAGGGTCCAGGACAAATCAGTTGATCTGTCCTGAAATTTCAGATTTAAGCCTTGTGGCCTAGCTCCGCGCAACTACGCATATTCTTCTCGGTTGTTGGTTCGATTGTCAGAATATTGAAGACGTCATACTTATCTTTCATATTCTTTGATTTGGACTCAACGATGATGACCGTTTGAACAGCCTGATGGTCACACTTGCGATAGTACTCAGGACCTTTGTAAAAGTCGTACTTGAGATTCTCTAGAGCATTGACCACTTTCATTGTGTCGGTAGATTTAGCAACCTTGACCGCGGCAAGAACAGTTTTTACTCCAGCGTAACCTAGTGCACCGTAGTCGGAAGGTACTGAGCCGTTATACATTTTGCGGAATGCATCATTAAATGTTTTGGCTGTTGGGATGCGATCCTCGAGACCCCAATAATACGAAGTACCGCCGATAATTCCCTCGAACGCTTCTGGGCCACCAGCCAGGCGTGCTGTATAGAGCAGAACAGGGGTAACAATTTTCATGCTGGACTTCAAGCCAAAGTCTGTGCATTGCTTAGCTGCATTCACAAGGTCACGACCAAAGTTACAGAGCACTAAGATATCTGGATTTAATGCCTTGATGCGTGGCAAGAATGCAGAGTAATCGGATGCGCCTAGTGGGTGGCGAATATCTGCCAAAGTAGTAGCGCCCATCTCCTTGCCAGCACGCTCAAAAGCGCGAACCATCTCGTGGCCATAAGCATAGTCAGCCGTCAAGAATACGATCTTCTTACCAAAACGGGGAATAGAGTACCGGGCTACTGCACCAGCTGTCATGGTTGGGTTCAACGCTTCATGGAATGTGTATACGCTCCAATCTTTCGCCTCGTTAATCGCATCAGACTGGCTGATGGAATTAAAAAGTACCTTACGCTCTTTGCAAACAGCATTAATGGAGAGCTGAGTTGCGGCTGACAGTGAGCCCACAACAAAGTTCACTTTATCTTTTTCAATTAACTCCAGAGTACGTGTAGCAGCTTCACCTGGATTCAGCTTGTCATCACGAACTAAGAGTTCAGCTTTGCGTCCATTAAAGCCGCCTGCATCATTGAATTCTTTGATGGCTAATTCAGCTGCTTTAACTTGATCCTGCGCTTCGGCAGAGAAGGGGCCCGTTAGCGGTGTAGGGAAGCCAATCTTAATGGTGTCCGATTGGGCATTTGCCATATTCATCCAAAGCGGGGTGCTTGCTGCCGCAGCTCCGCCGATCAACATTTTTCTTCTGGTTTGATTCGTTACTTTTTGTTTCATGGTTGTCTCCTCCATTTAAAACAGTTTGTGAATAAGAATACTTTTTGTTTCATAAATCTTAACTGAATGTTTCTAGTAAAGCTTAAATCTACATCTGATGATTAATACGACTCTGGAACCGCTTTTCCTTCTGCAAGTAACACGCTGATATCGATAGCAGTTTCTGCCATTACCGTATCTGCATTTCTTCTTAGNCTACTGCTATCTCGGGTACCCTTGCTNCCCTGTGCCTGCATGTAACGCCCAAGGTACTGAGCCCTGGCAACTACTTGTTGCCCAAGCTGCAATCGTTCTTTACTGTAGGCTTGAAGTGCAGCTGGAGTTGCCCCCAGTTGTGCAATGTGCCGTGCAATGACCATAGCTTCATCACCCGCCTTGGTAACGCCCATGCCGACATGGGGGCGGCCAACGAAGGCTGCATCACCCATTAAGGCAATTCTTCCAAAGACAATTTGCTCAGAGCGAACATCGTAAATTGCCTGCAAAAATGGTGAAGCAGTTTTTTCCAAAATTTCTGCATATTGAGGTGCCAAAATCTTGCGAGCAATCGTTCGCATCTCAGCAATATGCTTCCAAGACACTTTTAGCGGTGGGATACCCGTTGGATAGTGGTGGCCATCTGCATCCGTTAAGAGTTTGACGAGCTCATTGTCTTCCGAGGCGGGTCGATACCATACAAAGTTATAGCGTCGTTTACCTGGTCTAGTGTCATTACCAGATCCTGCGACTGGGTAGCCCAGCATTTGCTCGCCATTGGGCAGGCAGAATCCAAAGTAATTAAAGAGTGTTTCAAGCGTGTAATTCGAGAGATGGCTTTCATCGCAAACACCGCGCCACGCAATATAGCCAGCATATTCAGGCTGAATCTCTGGTGCTACTTGAGATCTGACCGCGGAGCGTATGCCATCTGATGCAATTAATAGCTCTGCCTCATAAGCGCTACCATCCTCGCAAAGCACCTGTACAGCGCTGGAATCCTGAGTAACTTTTTTTACATTCTTACCTTGTAAGTAGCGCTCACTTGGGAAATTTTCCTTCAGTAGGTGATACAGGCGACTCCATGAAGTCAGAATTTGAGGGAGTGGCATTTCACCCAAGCTTTCCCCATCTGAACCCAAGGTAACGCGCTTCGATACGGCAACTCCCAGGCCGTCATCAATAGCAATACCCGATTCACGCAAAGCATCTGCGAGTGCATCGTGTGTGACAATACCTGCGCCCCTGCCATCAAGAGAGCCAATCGCTTTTTCTAGTAGNGTGACATCNTGACCCTGGCGCAGCAATATATTGGCTGCAAATAAGCCTCCAAGAGATCCACCGATGACTAGAATTTTTGCCATTTGACTTATGCGGTCTTGGCATCCAATGCTGCTTTTTCTGCAGCAGGGTAATTCAATTCAATCACGATACCATTAGGGTCGTCTAAGAAGATTTGGTGTAACTGCAATACGGGCACTGTCCGCTGTCTGCAAGGAACGCCTAACTTTTCAAGCTGTATTAGCTTCGCCTCCAAGCCTTTGGCAAAAAATGCAATGTGATCNACCGCCCCAGAACCAAAGAGNGAACTAGGGTCGCGCTCCCCGAGGTATTGTTTTAAGCCATTGGGATCATTCTTATCAATCGCAATGAGGTGCAGTACTGCATTGGCCCAATCATTTTCATCCCCGTTGTAAAGCCAGACTCCTGGAAATGGAAACTCTGGGCGTGGCCCCACGGTCAAGCCAAGNACTTCACTGTAAAACTGNGTGGTCTTTTCAATCTCGAGGCTGCGGATTGAGAAATGATTCAGGCTGAGGTTCGTCATATTATTTTTTACCAGTAGAAAATAAAGTTTTTGCTGAGTTGAGGTAAGAGCTAATTCGATCTTGAATGATTTCTTGCTCTGTATTGGGGTTTCCGGAGTCGTAGATTGCTTGGCCATAAATCCAGCGACGCATCCCGATATAAAAGATGCCACCATGCAGGCCCATTAAAAACTCCAACTCCCGCTGCGAAGGCTTCCCGCGGTTAGTGCGACCACAGTGTTTGCGAGTTTCTCGTATGAGTCGAGGCAGGAGGCGGTCACGCAATAGCTCAAAGAATCTGTCGCTGATGGAGTGGTCACTCAAGCCTGAGAATATAAGGATGCGCACGAAATCATAGGTGAGCACAGTATTGGAGTAGTCGATATAAAAGGCGTTGAATTTTTCTTCTGGTGAAAGAGTCTTATCGTCTAAAAGTTGCTCCCATTCAGACTTCCAGCGGGACTCAAAGACATCTTCATAGACGGCTTTGATTAAAGCGTCCTTAGTGGGGAAGTAGTGGTAAAGCAGAGTATGGGTAACGCCCAGACCTTTTGTGAGGTTCCTGAGCTGCCCATCAATCCCATGTTTCGCAAAGTACTGAATTGCACGATCGAGTATCTGGCGCTTACGATCTGCCGTACTCATTCTGCGACGAGTAGGCGTACCAGTTGCAACTACTTCAGTAGCGTCACTGTTGCTGGTGCTGCGATCTCGATCCAAACTCATTGTTGTCAGGGTTTATCCGAATTTGGCCTTATTGACCAAAAGTTAAATAATGGTACATTGTTGAACAATTGGTAGATAAGACTCTATTCGTACAAACCCCAAGGAGAAGTAATGGAATTAAACGGCGAGCAACTCATTGCGGCTCCAATCCCTGATGTATGGAAAGGGTTGAACGATATCGATGTTCTCGCTAAGTCCATTCCTGGTTGCGAAGAGATTAGCCGCATTTCCCCTGAAGAGATCCATGCGAAGGTGATGTTCAAGATTGGGCCTGTAAGAGCCAGATTCGCTGGGAAGCTCTTATTGAGTGACGTTATTCCTGATCAATCCTGTTCAATGGCATTTGAGGGGTCTGGTGGTGCCGCAGGATTTGCAAAAGGGCGCTCACGGGTGGAATTAAAGCTCGTTGATGGTGGCACCTTAATCTCCTACACAACGGAGGCCTCTATTGGAGGCAAGCTGGGACAAATTGGCGGGCGCCTTATTAGTGCTTCAGCCAAAAAGATTGCGGACGATTTTTTTCAGCGCTTTGCAAAAGAATTGGGTGGCGAAGTGCTGCCTCTAGAGTCGGACGCACAGGCTGAATAAAGCTTGGCGATATAAATATAAAAGTAGTGGAGGAGACGTAATGAAATCAGCCGCATTTGATTATGCAAAACCAAAGGCCCTGAGCGAAGCCTTAGCTTTACTGGCTGAGGCGGGTGAAGATGCCCGTTTGATTGCCGGTGGCCAGACGCTTTTGGCTACGCTCAACCTGCGTCTTTCTGAGCCCAGTGTTCTGATTGACATTTCCCATCTAGATGAACTCAAGGGAATTTCTGTAATCGGTGAGCAATTGCGCATTGGCGCTTTAGTCACCCATACTGAGATTGAGGATTCGAAGTTAATTGCACAACATGCTCCGCTCCTCAAGGCTGCCGTACCGCACATTGCGCACAGAGCGATCCGTAACTTAGGGACTTGGGGCGGATCCCTGGCTTACGGAGATCCTGCAGCTGAATGGCCCGCCTGTAGTTTGGCGCTCAATGCAACGATGTTGATTGCAGGCCCTGCTGGCGAACGTCGTATTTCAGCGCAAGACTTTTTCATTGATCTGTACACCACCTCCTTAGAGCCTGATGAAATTCTAGTGGCAACTGAATTTCCAGTTGCAAGCAGCAATCAAGTCTTTTATTTCCATGAGTTGGCTCGTCGTCATGGGGACTATGCAGTTGCAGGACTTGCCTTGGTTGCCAATAAAGTCGGCAATGTTCTGAGCAATTGCACTTTCACTTTCTTTTCAGTTGGTGCAACACCCGTGATGGCAACTAAGGCTCAAGCATTAATTGATGGTAAGCCTCTGAATGAAGACCTGATTGCTAGTGCAGTTGCTGCTGCAAGAGCAGAAATTGATGCAATTGCAGATATCACCAATAGTGCAGAAACAAAGCGGCATTTGATTGGTGTTTTGTTAGAGCGCGGCTTAAAGCATTTGATTGCTTAATTAATAAAAATTAATACAAGATAAATCGAGTTCGGAGATTGAGATGAGCTTAAAGAAAAAAATTACGATGACCGTCAATGGTTCGGTAGTCAATGCTGAAATTGAGCCGCGCCGCCATTTGGTAGATTTTCTGCGTGAAGATTTGCATTTAAAGGGGCCTCACCTCGGGTGTGAGCAGGGTGCTTGTGGTGCGTGCACTGTTAAGGTGGATGGTCAAATCATTCGTGGCTGCTTATATCTGGCTGTTCAAGCTGATGGCTGTGTAGTGGAAACGATTGAGGGCTTGACTAAAAGTGGTGCATTGGCAGACCTTCAAGAAGCTTTTATGCGTCATAACGCAATGCAATGTGGATTTTGCTCCTCAGGCATGTTGCTTGCAGCTGCAGAGTTGGTTGAAAAGCAACCAAAAGCCACGCGCGAAGAAGTGCGCGAATGGATCTCTGGCAATTACTGCCGTTGCACTGGCTACCACTCCATAGTAGATGCCATCATGGCCGTGCTTGAAGCTCGTGCCAAAGGTGAAAAAATTAAACCTGTTGTTGCCCTCGCTTAAGAAGACTGGAAAACTGATTATGAATAAGCCAGCAGATCTCAAAGGATTAGTGCTTGATCCAGTTACCAATGATCAACGCTACATTGGTAATAGCGANCCTAGACATAAGGCGCGTCGACTCATCGAGGGTCAAGGTACTTATGTGGATGATATTCAATTACCCAGAATGGGACATGTGGTCTATTGGCGTTCGCCAGTAGCGCATATGAAAATTGGAAAAATTCATACAGAACAGGCAAGCAAAATGCCGGGTGTTCTAGCTATAGTGGACGGCGTCAAGATGGCGGAGCTTTGCAAGCCATGGGTTGCCACCTTGGGTCATCTCGCTGGCATGAAGTCTGCCCCTCAATATGCTTTGGCAATTGATAGGGCTTGCTGGCAGGGTGAGCCTGTAGTTGCCGTTGTTGCTGAGACGCGTGCACAGGCAGAAGACGCATTGCAATTAGTTGATGTGGAATGGGAAGAGTTACCCGCAGTAGTTTCTATGGAAACTGCATTAGATCCCCAGACGCCAGTCATTCATCCTGANTTNGGTGACAACCTGTGTTTTACGCGTAGCTTGGATGTTGGTCAGGTTGACGAGGTGTTTGCAACGGCAGATGTCGTTGCAGAGGCTACCTTTGGATTTGGTCGTCATACTGGTGTGACCTTAGAACCTCGTTGCCAAATTGCTGACTACAACCCTGGTGATCGTCGTTTGACGGTGTATCACTCGCAGCAAGCACCACATATGATGCAGGACTTATATTGCCGTCAGTTTGGCTTATCTGAGTCTGATGTCCATGTTATTTGTAAAGACGTGGGAGGGTCCTTTGGCATTAAAGTGCACGCGTATCCTGATGATTTTGCAACGGTAGGCTTGGCGATGATGTTAGAGCGCCCGGTCAAATTTGTAGCTGATCGCCTCGAATCGTTTACAAGTGATATTCACGCCCGTGAGCATCGAATTAAAGGACGTATTGCGGCAAATAAAGAGGGTGATATTTTGGCTTTTGAGATCGACGATCTCACTGCTATTGGTCCATATTCTATGTTCCCCAGAACGAGTGCGATTGAGGGTAATCAAGTTGTCAACTTAGTTGGCGGGCCCTATAAGCATCAAAATTACAGAGCTAAGCTGAATGTGGTGTTTCAGAATAAAACGCCTACATGTCAATACCGCGGAGTGGGGCATCCAATTGCTTGCGCTGTAACTGAAGGCTTGGTAGATTTGGCGGCGCAAAAGTTAAAGATGGATCCCTTAGAGTTTCGCAAGCGCAATGTGATTCCTGATGACGCATATCCATGCTCTGGAATTTCTGGAATCAAGTTAGAGGTCCTATCCCACGAGCAATGTTTGCGCACGATTGAAAAGATGATGGACTATCCTGCATTGCGTCAGGAGCAGGCTGAGCTGCGCAAAAAAGGCATCTATCGCGGCATAGGCTTTGCTACATTAATTGAGTTAACCAACCCAAGTCCAGCCTTCTATGGTGTGGGTGGTGCTCGTATTGCCTCTCAGGATGGGGCTTCCGCTCGTTTAGATCCTAGTGGAGTGGTTTCCATTTTGATCGGCGTTGGTGAGCAGGGCCAGGGTACCGAAGGCATCTATGCACAAATTGCTGCCGATGCCGTGGGACTCTCAATTAAAGACGTCCGCATCATTACTGGCGATACCGATGTCACCCCATATGGTGGTGGCACCTGGGCTTCTCGCGGTGCTGGAGTTGGTGGTGAGGCTGTATTGCTCGCTTGTCAGGCTCTTCAAGAAAATATCCTGAAGCTTGCTGGTGCTATTTTGAATAGATCTCCTGAGGAGCTATCAGTTCGTCGCGGCCATGTTTTGGATAAGTCTAGTGGAGAGCAATTGTTGCCGTTTAGCGAGATCGGACGGATTGGCTATTTCCGTACTGATACCTTGCCGGTGGGCTTCTCTGCTGACTTAATGGTTACACGTCACTACACCCAGAAAGAATATCCATTCATCTTTACTAATGGTGTTCAGGCGTCCTACGTTGAGGTTGATCCTGATACTGGATTTGTGAAGCTNCTAAAGCATTGGGCGGTTGAAGATTGCGGTCGCGTATTAAATCCGATGTTGGTTGANGAGCAGGTACGTGGAGCAATCGTTCAAGGTATCGGAGGCGTGCTTTTCGAAGAGTGCCTCTATGACGATAGCGGTTTGTTACGCAATGGCAGTATGGCGGACTATTTGGTACCGATGGCAAATGAAATGCCTGATATTGAAGTGGCTCACGTGGAGACACCAACCCAGTCATCCAAGTTGGGGGCAAAAGGGGCTGGTGAGGCTGGTACTGCTGGGGCTCCTGGAGCGGTCCAGAATGCCATCAATGATGCTTTGGCGCCCTTTAATGTCGCTGTATTTGATCAGCCAATTACCTGTGAAAAGATTCTGAAGGCCCTTGGCAAGGTGTAANGAAGAGTTCNCCTTCATTAGTGCATTCCCCGTATCGAAGAGCGTATCGCATCCTGTAACATCGAGTTTTGAACATACATCAATCCCCGCTGGGGGTTGATGATTAACTTGATATAGCGAAAAAGAACATGTCTCATTTAAAAGGTAAAACAGCTCTCGTCACCGGCTCAACTAGTGGCATTGGTTTAGCAATGGCTATTGGATTGGCGAAACAAGGCGTCAACATTATGGTGAATGGCTTTGGTGAAAAAGATGCTGCTATTGCTGCTATCAAAGCTTGTGGTGTTGAAGTCGACTATCACGGCGCCGATATGAGTAAGCCTGCCGAGATTGAAGATCTCATTGCTCAAACTGAGAAACGTTTTGGATCACTTGATATCTTAGTGAACAACGCAGGCATTCAGTACACCGCTAATGTTGAAGACTTTCCAGCAGACAAATGGGAATCCATCATTGCGATTAACTTAAGTTCAGCTTTTTATACCTCTCACCATGCTCTACCTGGAATGAAAAAGCGTAACTGGGGACGCATTATTAATATCGCCTCCGTACATGGCTTGGTTGGCTCCATACAAAAATCTGCCTACGTAGCAGCTAAGCATGGCATCGTTGGTTTAACCAAGGTGACCGCACTAGAGAACGCAAAAACCGGCATTACTTGTAACGCAATTTGCCCTGGATGGGTCTTGACGCCTCTAGTCCAAAAGCAGGTAGATGCGCGCGCAGAGCGGGATGGGATTTCTAATGAGGAGGCCAAGAAAGCACTGGTTTCAGAGAAGCAGCCTTCGGGCGAATTTGTGGCTCCAGAGCAATTGGCGGCACTAGCTGTGTTCCTCTGTGGTCCTGACGCCTCTGAAGTACGCGGAGTGGCGTGGAATATGGATGGCGGCTGGACAGCCCAGTAAAACGGTCATATTGGGCTTCAAACAAAAACACCATAATCGTTTATAGTTACATCGAATTCTTATACATAGGAGATACCTTTATGTCATCCATTTTGACCTCATTGGGGCGCACAGTCTTAGCTGGATTTGTGCTTCTCGTTTTAATTATTTTGGCTTTAGGTGCGAACCTTAGCTCGATTGAATTGCCATTTTTATTCCGCTGGATTCACGTGATGGTTGGCGTGATGTGGATTGGTTTGCTCTGGTACTTCAATTTTGTGCAGATTCCTTCCATGCCAAAAATTCCAGATGAGCAAAAACCTGCGATTGGAAAAGTGATTGCTCCGACAGCATTATTTTGGTTCCGTTGGGCAGCCTTATTTACCGTTGTAAGTGGCTTAATCTTGGCTGTATTGAATGGTTACGCTCATCAAGCATTTACTTTACAAGCTCCGTTCCGTGCGATCGGTTTAGGTATGTGGATTGCTTTGGTAATGGCTTTCAACGTTTGGTTCATTATTTGGCCAAACCAGAAACGTGCCTTAGGTATCGTTGCAGTTGAGCCAGATGTAAAAGCAAAGTCTGCACGTATTGCAATGTTGACATCACGTCTCAATACGCTACTGTCTATTCCAATGTTGTTCTTGATGGTTGCTCAGTCACACAACACAACCTGGTTTGTAATCGTTTCATAAACAGACCGCAGTAGATCATGAAAAAGGCCCGCAGATGCGGGCCTTTTCTTATTCCAAAAATCCTCTAGATCATTAGGGTGGTCTACCTAGAGTCTCTCCTATTGCAGTATTGGTGGCAGCTCTTTTGTGAGGGCGCCACGCTGTGCCGTTGCTGTTCCTAGCAAAGCAAAGCCAAGCAACTGACCATCACCAGATTCAAAGCGGGCTTCAAGCCCTCCCTCGACGGGGAGAATCTTCCAAGTGCCAACTGCATCTTTAGCTGGTGGTGAAACAATGGTCGGTAGTGCGGGGGTCTTCACCATCACCGGCATTGCAGGATAGGTGAGGGTGGCTTCTTGTCCAAGTAGGTTTGGTGCTAAAGCGCGTGCCGCTTGCATGATTGGCATAACGTACGGCAGTACTAGACCCTCCACTTCAGCGCAGTCACCGATAGCAAAAACATTTTTAGCACTAGTCGCCAGCTGGCGGTTAACCGTAATTCCATTGCCCGTTGCAATACCAGCGGCGTGAGCTAAATCAATGCGAGGTTTGAGTCCTACTGCCGATAGAAATACATCGCTAGTAATAGTTGAACCATTGGCGAGCGTAATTGTGAGGCAGTCACCATTGCGATCAATCGATTGCACTGTAGTGCCAAAGTGCCAGCGAACACCAGCTTCACTTAACTTGGCTTGTAGTGCTTGCGCTGCTTCATTAGGAAGTAAGCGGCCTAAAGCTTGTGGAGCCAAATCAATCACGTCTACCTCGTAAGATCCCAATACCAAGTCGTTTGCAAACTCACAACCAATCAGACCGGCTCCTAGTATGGCAACGCGTTTCTTGCCTTCAATCGCTTTACGAAATTCGGAATACTCCTCAAGGTCATTTACGGTGATTACTTCCTTGGCAGCATTACCCTGTAGCGGTAAGCGGATTTGATCTGCGCCCAAGCCTAGCACTAGCTTGCCATAGGAGATTTTTCCTTTAGAGGTTTCAATGGTCTGAGAGGCGGTATCAATAGCTGATACGTCGGCTTCTCCCAAAATCGTCACCTCTAGCTGAGTCGCCATACCTTCAGTATTGGTAGAAACCAACTGCTCCGCAGACTTGCTGCTAGCTAGCGCAGTAGAGAGCATTGGTTTTGAGTAAAAGTAGCCTGGCTCGCGGGTCACTAGCGTGATCGGCACAGTCTTGTCCAGTTTGCGTAGTTCGCGAATGACTGTAAAGCCTGCTAAACCACTACCAATAATGACAATGCTGGATTGAGATAAATCTTTTTGATGATCCAAGGCTGGACTCCCTAATACTGCAGTTAATTGAATAGCGTTTTATTTAAATTAAGAAACTTGCACCATTTCAAAATCGGACTTTGCGACGCCACAGTCCGGGCACTCCCAATCATCAGGAATATCTGCCCAAGCAGTGCCAGGGGGAATTCCTTCCTCTGGCAAACCTTTTGCTTCGTCATAGTTAAAGCCACACACAATACATTGCCAAGTTTTCATCTGGGTTCCTTGCTGAGAAAGATTATGAGCAGTTTAAATTCAAATGCAGTTACTAGCTGAGAGCCGAATGTTTTGCAATGAGCGGCTAAATAGTGATTTATATGGTGGATAGGAATGATATTATTTATCTAATAAATTGATTATAGGGACATCTCCAAATTATGGCTGCTCTACCTTCATTGCGTCAGCTTCGTTATTTTGCGGC
>JGI25913J50563_1000063_pt1 | contig 18119 bp, 14 predicted proteins | sample LauGreSp1BDMLBSN_2_FD_50563 | JGI IMG/M metagenome (IMG submission 50563)
TTTTTTTTAAATTTCTATTATCACATGGTGTTGCAATAAAAAAGATTTTTTTTAGATTAAGAAATTACCACTCATTTACTTTGTTGGCATCCATTTTTAAGAAAATAAATAGTAATATGGTGAATCCCCATAATCCAGATCCTCCATAAGAAAAGAAAGGTAATGGAATTCCAATGGTAGGAAAAACACCTACTACCATGGCTATATTTACAAAGAAGTGGATGAATAATATGCCCGCAACACAATAGCCATAAACTCTACTGAATTTAGTTTTTTGTCTTTCGGATAAATAAACAATTCGAAGTACCAAAGCCACGAAAATTCCAATTACAAATATTGATCCTATAAAGCCCCATTCTTCACCAACAGTGGTAAAAATGTAATCTGTATGTTGTTCGGGAACAAATCCACCCTTGGTTTGGGTGCCTTCTAGATAACCTTTTCCAATCCATCCTCCTGAGCCTATTGCAATCTCCGATTGGTGAATGTTATAGCCAATTCCTTTCATGTCCACTTGTTTTCCTAAAAGAATATTGAAACGGTCTCGATGGTGTTGCTTAAAAACATTATTAAAAACAAAGCTAACCGAAAACGAAAATAGTGCAATAAGGACCAAAGAAATACCACTGGCAATGACGTTGCGGTCTATTAGCCTACTTCTAAAATAATTTATTAATAATGCTATTGCTGCAATACCAATAACAATATACGGGTTATTGGTGATTAGCATTAGAATAAATAAAATAATTGCTGCAAATCCCGTAAATAAATACCATCCGGGTAATCCTTCTCTGAATAATACAACTAGAAAAATCGAATAAATTAAAGCACTACCAGGGTCGTGAACGGCTATTAATAAAGCTGGGAAAAAAACTATTGCCAAAGCTATAATTTGATCTTTTACTATTCTAAGGTTTACTTGAACATCCGATAGGTATTTTGCCAATGCTAAAGCAGTTGCTGCCTTTGCAAATTCGGAGGGTTGAAGTCCAAAGGGTCCAAAGGAATACCAGTTAGCTTGTCCTTTAACTGATTTTCCAAAAATAAATAAACCTGCAATTGATAGTACAGATATAGTATAGATTACGGAAGCATATTTTTCGTAAAATTTTCCTTCTACAAAAAGTATTACTAATACTAGTGGAATCGTTAATCCTATATATAATAGTTGTTTTCCATAAAACTGAGACAAATCAAAAATTCCTGAATCTCCAGTAACAGAAGATAAAGAAGAGGAATAAATATTTAGCCATCCCATTATTACTAATGTAATAAAGAGGACTACACTTATCCAGTCGATATGGCTAGTAATACTCTGATTTTTCATTATGCCTTTTTCTTAATAGAATCTTTTTTTGTTGTATTTGCTTTTTCGGAAGCAGCATCATTTTCACCTTTAGATTTAGCAACGCTGTCTTTTACTTTATTATTAAGAATTGAAAGACTATCCTGATGTTTTTTAGGATATAATTTGCTGTATTGGTCTTTCAAACTTCCTTCTAGCATTCGCTTTTCAAAATCTACTTTGGTAATTTTTCTTCTTAGATATTTTTCAATCATTAGCGTAGTGATTGGACCTGCCCATCTTTTACCCCAATAACCATTTTCAACAAATACTGCAATTGCAATTTTTGGATTATCTTTAGGTGCAAAAGCTACAAAAATAGAGTGATCTTGAAGTTTTACCCTTTTTCCGTTTACTTTTAAATAGTTTTCCGCGGTTCCAGTTTTTCCGCACATGTCAATTCCAGCAACTCCTAATCCAAAAGCGGTACCTTTATTATAAACATCAAACATTCCATTAATTACAGGTTCAAAATGTTTTTTGTTAATAGTAGTTACATGTTTGGTTCTGAATTTTTTATCTAGAATTTCTCCTTTAATCTTTTTTGCAATGTGAGGAGTGTAGTAATATCCTCTATTAGCAACGGTGGCCATCATATTTGCTAATTGAATAGGTGTCATTAAGACTTCACCTTGTCCAATTGCATTTGAGACAATAGTTTTACTATCCCAATGCCATCCAGGGTATAATTTTTTATAGGTTTTAGAAGTTGGTATTTTACCTCGTTTCCCGATAGGTAAATCACATCCCATAAAATCACCCAATCCGAAACTTTTTAAGTGATTACTCCACACATCTACAGCATAAGAAGGACTTGTGTATTTATTTATTGTCTTCATGTAAACATTAGAAAAATAAGTATTACATGACTCATAAATACCGTTGTGTAATTGCATTGCACCACCATGGCAGTGGCATTTCATGAATCTTCCTCGGGCATAACTAAATCCATGATGACACGAAAAAGCGGTTTGTTCATCAATTACACCTTCTTGTAATGCTACTAAAGCAGTTAGTATTTTAAATGGCGATCCTGGAGGATATTCTGCTAAGAGCCCTCTATCATATAAAGGTTTTGCAATTGAATCGTTGTGTAAAAGGGTATAATTTTTAGAACGTTGTCGGCCTACAAGCAGCGCTGGGTCAAAATTTGGAGCACTTACTAAAGCTAGTATTTCTCCAGTTTTTGGTTCAATAGCAACGATTCCGCCCCATTTGTTTACCATTAATTCTTCTCCATATTTTTGAAGTTCTCCATCAATAGTTAATGTAATATCATCTCCTTGCTTTGCAACGGTATCATATTTTCCTTCTTTATAGGAACCAATTTCTCTATTGAATTTGTCTTTCAGTAAATATTTTACCCCTTTTTGCCCTCTTAGAAAGGTTTCGTAACTTTCTTCTATTCCTTGTTTACCAATTAAATCACCACCTACATAGTATGGATTCTTCTTAACGATGTTTTCGTTTACCTGAGTAATAAATCCAAATACATTGGAGCCGTAGGAAACTTGGTAATCTCTAAGGGATCTTTTTTGAATATAAAACCCACTAAATCTTCTTATTTTTTCTTGAAAAGCCGCAAACTCTAATTTGTTCAATTGCGGAAGAAAAACAGAGGGTAGCATTGGGCTATATACTCTGGCTTTTTTTATTTTGGTAATAAAATATTCCTTAGTAATGTCCAATAGTTTGCAAAATTCAATAGTATCTAATTCTTTTACATCTCTCGGTATAACCATGATGTCATAAGAAGGTTGGTTTGCAATTAATAATTTGCCATAACGATCGTAAACGTAACCTCTTTCGGGATAATCGTATTTAATTTTTATTGCGTTATTTTCTGATTTTAGTTTAAATGAATCATCAATAATTTGTAAATAAAAAAGCCGTATTATCAACAGGCAAGCTGTGATAATTACCATGGTTGGAAGTAATACTTTTCTCATCGTTTACTTGGCTTAAATAAGTAAATTATTAGGATGCAAATGATTGTAGTAAATAAGGTGCTTACTATTGTTCTTAGGATAATATTCCAAAAATAATCAAAAGTAAATATTTCTAATACAAACAGAGTTAAATGATGGATAACTACTCCCAAGAATATAAAAGAAAAACGTTCTGGAGTAAGGGTGTCATTTATTCGAACTGTTTGGTATTCGTAACTTAACCCGAAGGAAAATTTAAATAAAGAAGGACGGAACGCCGCAAGTAAAATACAAGAAGCGGTATGAACCCCACCAGAATTACAAAATAAATCCATGATTATTCCAAGAAAGAAGCTTGCCGCTAATAAACCATATTTATTTCCATTCACAGGATATAAAAGTATAAATAAGATATAAGGGTATGGATTAATATACCCCAAAAAATTAAAATTATTGAATATAAGTACCTGTGCCGCAAGCAACAAAATAAAACGGGCAACATTAAATAACATAGCGCTATTCATCTTTTTGCGACTTTTTTTCTAGGTTGATTATTTCTTGTGTCTCTTTGTTTTTTATTATATAAACGTGACCTAAACTGGTCATATCATTAAATAATTTCACGTCTATAGTATAAAAATTTGTTTGGTTGTCAACATATATTTTTTCAATAGTTCCAATGCCAATATTTTCAGGGAATATGGTAGATTGTGCACCAGTCACAATAGTGTCCCCTTTTCTAACCGTTGCCAATCTCGGAACATCTGTTAATTGAACAAACCCGGTATTTTTACCATTCCAAATTAAAGATCCAATGTGATTGGATTTTTTGATTTTAGCATTAATAGGAGATTCGGTATTTAATATACTTAACACTGTACTATAATTGGGCGATACATTTTCAATTACACCAACAATTCCTAGACTATTAATAACCCCCATTTCTGGTTGCACTCCTTGTTTGGAACCTGAATCTAGCGTAAGGAAATTTACTTGAGAGCTATAAGAGTTTTTAATAACCTTAGCGATAACAATATCAATTTTTTTAACCCCTTTTATGGTATCTAAATTTGGAATCTTAGTACTGTCTTTGATATTGAAAAGCAATCCTTTAAGACGTGCATTTTCTTTAGCAAGTTCTTCGTTTTGTATTTTTAAATTAAAATAACCTTCAATATTGCTGGTCATTTTATAGGCTCCACCTGTGAAAAAATTAGCAGAGCTAATAATTTTACTTCGGTGGTAGGAGTGGGATTGGATAGTTAGCAATAAGGCTATTACCATAAGCAGCAAAAACAGCATACGATAGCTGTTTTTAAATACAAAATTAAATATTTGCTGCATAGTTTTTGAAAATTTAAAATCTCAAATTCCAAATTCCAAACTAACNGAATCGTTTTAGTTTTGGAATTTGGATTTTTTAAANTTGGAATTTATTTTATAAGGATGCTTCTAAATTTTGGTATGTTTTTCAAAGCCATTCCGGTACCTCTTACTACTGCTTTTAATGGGTCTTCAGCAATATAAACAGGTAAGTCAGTTTTCAAAGAAATACGTTTATCTAAACCGCGTAACATAGATCCACCACCAGCTAAATAAATACCAGTGTTGTAGATATCTGCAGCTAATTCAGGTGGAGTTTGGGATAATGTTTCCATAACTGCATCTTCAATACGTTGGATGGATTTGTCTAAAGCTTTTGCAATTTCTCTAAAAGAAACTTCTACTTGCTTTGGTTTACCGGTAAGTAAATCTCTACCTTGAACTGACATATCGTCTGGAGGAGAGTCTAAAGTATCTGTAGCGGCTCCAACTTGAATTTTAATTTTTTCTGCAGTAGTTTCTCCTACAAATAAATTATGTTGGGTACGCATATAATAAATAATATCGTTGGTGAAAACATCCCCAGCAATTTTAACCGATTTATCACATACAATTCCACCAAGAGCAATAACTGCAATTTCGGTAGTACCACCACCAATATCTACAATCATGTTTCCTTTTGGTTGCATAATGTCAATTCCAATACCAATTGCTGCTGCCATTGGTTCGTGAATTAAGTAAACTTCTTTTCCGTTTACACGCTCACAAGATTCTTTTACTGCACGCATTTCCACTTCAGTAATTCCAGAAGGAATACAAACAACCATACGCAATGCAGGAGTAAACATTCTTTTCTTTAAGGCAGGAATACTTTTAATAAACATGCTGATCATTTTTTCCGAAGCATCGAAATCGGCAATAACTCCATCTTTTAATGGTCGTATGGTTTTGATGTTTTCATGGGTTTTACCTTGCATCATGTTGGCTTCTTTACCAACCGCAATGATTTTTCCAGAGACTCTATCTCTTGCAACAATAGAAGGGCTATCAATTACAACTTTGTCGTTATGAATGATAAGCGTGTTAGCGGTACCAAGGTCAATTGCTATATCCTCAGTCATGAAATCAAAAAATCCCATATTATATAAATGGTGTTTAGTTCGTTATGTTTTTTCTCAGCCTACAAAAATAATAAAATTAATGTTGCTTTTTGTGTTTTTTATTTCAAAAATCAAAAACAAAACTTGACTATTTTGTCAAGTTGTCAAGAAATTAATTTTATAAAGTAAACTAACGCTTAATTTTCTTAATTTCCTAATAGTTTTATTTTTTTTTAATGTTTAAAATGACGTGTTCCTGTAAACACCATTGCCACTTTATTTTCATTACAATAATTAATGCTCAATTCATCTTTAATAGAACCTCCTGGCTGAATAACAGCGGTAATTCCTGCATCATGTGCTATTTCTACACAATCCGGAAATGGAAAGAAAGCATCGCTTGCCATAACAGCTCCGTGTAAATCAAATCCAAAAGTTTCCGCTTTTTCAATTGCTTGTTTCAAAGCATCTACTCTAGAGGTTTGCCCAGTTCCAGAAGCAATTAAAGTATTGTTTTTTGCAAAAACAATAGTATTCGATTTTGTATTCTTACAAATTTTAGAGGCAAACAATAAATCGGCTACTTCTTGACTTGTTGGTGCAGTAAGCGTAACTGTTTTTAGATCCTTCTCTGCATCGGTAATGTTATTTTTATCTTGAACCAAAACTCCATTTAGGCAAGTTCTCACTTGACGTTGAGGTAAAGGTACATCATTAATAGTCAAAATGATTCGGTTCTTTTTTTCTTGTAGAATATTTAACGCTTCNGCATCATAACTTGGTGCAATTACTACTTCACAAAAAAGCGAATTAATTTCGGTTGCNGTAGCCGCATCAATTTTTCCGTTGGCCATTAATACCCCGCCAAAAGCCGAAGTTGGGTCGCAAGCTAAAGCCGCAACATAAGCCTCTTGCATGGTTTTTCTAGTTGCCAATCCACAAGCATTATTGTGTTTCAAAATAGCAAAAGTAGGCTCACTATCTTTAAATTCGGCTGTTAAATTAACCGCAGCATCCACATCTAATAAATTGTTATACGATAATTCTTTTCCGTGTAATTTGGTAAACATCGCGTCAAAATCGCCAAAGAAAAATCCTTTTTGGTGTGGATTTTCGCCATATCGAAGTACCTGTCCGTGCGACATACTTTCTTTATAATAGGTATCTTCGGTATTGAAATAATTAAAAATTGCAGTATCGTAATTNGACGAAACATGAAACGCTCTAGTTGCCAAATATTTTCGTTGTTCCAAAGTCGTTGCGCCGTTTCCTTCTGTAATCATTCCTAAAAACAATTCATATTCTTCAACCGATGGCACAATTACAGTATCTTTAAAATTCTTAGCCGCAGCACGAATTAACGAAATGCCACCAATGTCAATTTTCTCAATTGCATCGGCTTCACTTGCTCCCGAAGCCACCGTTTTTTCAAACGGATACAAATCTACAATCACCAAATCAATTTGCGGAATATCAAATTCCTTCATTTGTTCCACATCCGTTGGGTTGTCTTGTCGGTTCAAAATACCACCAAAAACTTTTGGATGTAACGTTTTTACTCGGCCGCCCAAAATAGAAGGGTAAGAAGTAACGTCCTCTACGGGAACCACAGGAATTCCTAGGTTTTTAATAAAATCTTCGGTTCCTCCAGTAGAATAAATAGTTGCGTTTTGCTTGTGAAGTTGTCTCACAATTGGCTCTAAGCCGGTTTTGTCAAATACCGAAATTAGTGCAGATTGAATTGTTTTTGTAGTGCTCATTGTGTTGTGTTGTTAAGCACGCAAAAGTAGTTTATTGCGAGGTACTAAGCAATCGCAATTTTAATTTTTTTTGAAATAATTTGAAGCGAATCTTTAGGCATTTTTGTATACCACATTCCCGCCATCCGTTGCAATCTGCCATTGCGTGGTACCAAGCATAACAAAGTCACTATTGTAGTAACGCAATGGCAGGATTTTCACTACTGTCGGGGCTAGGCGTTTTTTGTCTTTTTGTGTAGTTTCTTCTTTTTGTACCCCTTTTTATTTGTAGTGGAACTAATTATTTCAAAATCATCCCTTAATGAAAAAAATGTATGAATTCAAAAAAATGGATAATTACCACAGAGGTAGTTTCGAGGAATTTTTACATCCAAATTTGGGATTACTGATCGAATTTGTGTTTAATTCCATCCACTTTTCGTTATCAAAGTATTGTTTGTAATTGAAATTTAAAAACATATTTTTTGTTGTTCCTCTCTATTTCTAGGGTGATCCATTTTCCATCTTCCGATTTNAATAAATCATTTATCTCCTGCAAGGAGTAAGTATATGCCTTGTTATTATTAATGGAGATAATTATATCCTCTTTTAGTAACCCACAAGNAGCTGCAGGCGAATTTTTTCTTACACTTGTTATTTTAAATACTGGTTTTAAAGAAAATTTATATTTAAACTTCACCAATTTGTCTTCGGCNACATCCAAAGTTATTCTATTGAATTTGTCTAAAATTTCGTCTTCTTTAATCCATTGTAAACCATCGTGTTGGATTTCAAGCCCACTCATGTTAAAATGAAAAGGTAAATCATAATTGCGATTTTTTTGAAAATAAATTTTACTATTCGGATAGTCCAAAAAAACAGAAAAACGTTTTAATATTTCAGCACCAATTGTGCCTTCTCTTTCTCTAATNGCTTGCTCTCCATCTTTTTCGGGTGAATCGGGAAAGGCTGCAATTGGGCTAATTAATTTATATTGATTTAGTTCCAAAAAATCAATTCGGCATCGTTTGCCATAAATTTCACCACTAAAACCATGCCCAAGGTAATCGTCAAGATTATTGGGTGGAATAGTAATTGAATTCTTTGAATTTGAGTACAGCCATAGAGCATCGCTATTGCCAGAATCTATCAATAATTTGGTTGGTATTTCCTTATTTTCAAGACCCACTTTTGCAGCTATAAAAGGTTTGTTTCGGTCCAATACAATTTCACTACTACGGTACTTTTTTTGCAATTTTTTATAAATCTTTATAGTATTTTGATAAACAAAAATTTTCTGTTTCGTATAACTAATTTCTATCAAGTAATTTTTAAAAAAATTATACCCAATTATCCCATTTACTGGAATTCCCACTTGGGAAGAAAGATTGAAATTTTCATCTAAAATTACATAAATAGTTTGATTAGTGTCTATATAATTTGGTAAAGAAAGTAAATTATTTGTCGATTTTAAAGCTTCCACAAAAACGGATGAATCGTATCCTTTTATTTTTATTTTTTCAGCATTAACAAGATTTAATTGTTGGTCTTCTAGGCTAAATAAAATGGTTTCTTCACTTCCAGTATCTAAAAGAAAAGTCAACTCTACGCCATTTACCATTATTGGAATAAAAATTAAATTCTCAATTAGTTTAAACGGAATTGCTATTTTATTTTTAGTGGATTCCACCACAAAGCCCTCTTGTGCTTTTGCCACAAGACAATAAATGAAAATAAATACAAGGCAAAATTTAATTTTCATACAAAATTAATTTGCCTAAAGTTACAAAATATTATTTTGAATTATTTCTTGGTTACTTACATTTTCTGTACCCTCACTTTTAAACTGCGGTTTATTTTGGTTGACTTAATTTTTCCCGATCTTTTTTGTAACAAATCCACCATTTTATTTACTAATACCTTAAATTTGACCTAGAAAAAAATCCACTATGCTAGTTTACCTTCGTTTACTAAAAGAAAGTTTCGGTTTTGCCATGAATGCTTTACGAAACAATAAGTTGCGCACTTTGCTTTCGCTACTTGGAGTGACAATTGGTATTTTTTCTATCATTGCAGTGCTTGCCGCAGTTGATTCTCTAGATAGAAAAATCAAAAAAGATTTAAGTAGTTTAGATAAAAACACTATTTATTTGTTTAAAGGTTCCTTTGGACCCTCTACTATTCCGAGATGGAAAAGAGACCAATTTCCTCAAGTAAAATATACCGAATACGAATATTTAAAAGGTGCCTTACCCGAAGCTCAAGAAATGTGTTACCAACTTTTTGTAAAAACGGAGATATTAAAATACGATACTAAATCGGTTAGTAGTGTAAATGTAGTTCCAGTTTCGCATGAATTTATTGATATTCAGGGATTGGAATTTGCCCATGGCAGGTTTTATAACGAAGCCGAATCCAATTCGGGTGCCGCAGTTTTAGTTATTGGCGATGAGTTGGCTAATAGTCTTTTTGAAAATACAGATCCTATTGGCAAACAAGTGCGTATGTATGGACAACGATTTACCGTTATCGGTGTATTAAAAAAACAAGGTGCCGGAATGTTTGGAGACAGTAACGACACTTCGGTTTTTATCCCCGTTAATTTCATGAGAAGAATGTTTGGCGATAATAACGATTCGATGACGCCAGTTATTGTAATCAAACCACAAAAAGGAATTGATATGGATGCTTTTAAAGCCGAAATATCTCAAAAATTGCGAGCATTCCGTGGCGTTAAAACAGGGGAAATCGACAATTTTTTTATCAATGTTCTTTCGGGTTTCACTGATTTATTAGACGGAATTATTGCCAATATGAACATTGGCGGTTGGATTATTGCTGGGTTCTCACTNCTTGTAGGAGGGTTTGGCGTGGCCAATATTATGTTTGTTTCGGTAAAAGAACGCACCAACTTAATTGGAATTCAAAAATCACTCGGTGCAAAAAATAGATTCATTTTGTTTCAATTCTTGTTTGAAGCCGTAATCTTATGTTTGATTGGTGGTTTAATAGGAATATTATTAGTCTGGTTAATAGCTATTGGATTAACTAAATTACTCGACTTTGAGTTTATATTAAGTTTTGGTAATATTATGCTTGGCTCTGGCTTAGCAATAGTAATTGGTTTAATTGCAGGAATTTTACCCGCAATCTCCGCATCCAAATTAGATCCTGTGGAGGCTATTAGAAGCGGAATGTAATCTGAGGTACGTGGCTGGAAGTTCGAGGTACGAAGTTTAAATTAAAGATATAAAAAAAACACAAAGCAATTACTTTGTGTTTTTTTTGTGTCTATAGAGATTGAAAAAACTATCTAATATTTTGATTCAAAATCAAGTCAATATATAAATTGATTTTGTCTTTNAANTCTTTTCTTTGNGCAATAAAATCTAAAAATCCATGTTCTAGTAAAAATTCCGAAGTTTGGAATCCTTCTGGTAAATCTTTTCCTGTAGTATCACGAACAACGCGAGGTCCTGCAAAAGCAATTAATGCACCAGGCTCTGCAATATTAATATCGCCCAACATGGCGTAAGAAGCCGTTGTCCCACCAGTTGTTGGATCCGTACATAACGAGATATATGGAATTTTTGCTTCGGCAAGTTGTGCTAATTTTACAGAAGTTTTTGCTAATTGCATCAGCGAATAAGCGGCTTCCATCATACGTGCACCACCTGATTTTGAAATCATAACAAACGGCACGTTATTTTTTATAGAATAATCAATGCCACGAGCAATTTTTTCTCCTACTACAGCTCCCATAGACCCACCAATAAAGGCAAAGTCCATACAGCATACCACTAAGTCGTTTCCTTTAGATTTTCCAACACCAGTTCGAACCGCATCTTTCAACTTGGTTTTGTCCATAACGTCTTTCAATCGTTCCGAATACTTTTTAGTATCTACAAATCCAAGTGGGTCTTTAGATGTCATTTTAGCATCCAATTCTTTGAATTCGTTGTTGTCGAACAAGATTTCAAAATATTCTTTACTACCAATTCTAACGTGAAACCCATCTTCAGGGCTTACCCAAAGGTTGCGTTCCAATTCATCCGCATCAATAATTTTTCCAGTAGGAGATTTGTACCAAAGTCCTCTAGGAACATCTTTCTTATCTTCGGTTGCAGTAGTAATTCCTTTTTCTGTTCTTTTAAACCAAGCCATAGTATTAATGGATAATGGATAATGTAAAATTGTATAATGTATTCATTTTATACATTATACAATTTACAATATACAGTTTTATAATGTGTTTACATTGTTTAAATCAGCAAATGCTTGTGCTAACCTTGTGTTGAAAGTAACTTCTCCTTCACGCATCCATTTTCTAGGATCGTAGTATTTTTTGTTAGGAACATCAGCACCATCTGGGTTTCCAATTTGTGTTTTTAAGTATTCGATATGGTCCACCATATAATCGCGAATTCCTTCAGTGAAAGCAAATTGTAAATCGGTATCGATATTCATTTTGATCACGCCATAAGATATAGCTTCTCTAATTTCTTCTAATGTAGATCCAGATCCACCATGGAAAACAAAATCAACTGGATTTGGACCTGTGTTGAATTTATTTTGCACATAATCTTGTGAATTTTTCAAGATTTTTGGAGTTAATTTTACGTTTCCGGGTTTATAAACGCCATGAACATTTCCAAAAGAAGCTGCTATAGTAAATCTTGGGCTAACTTTTAAAAGTTCTTCGTAAGCATAAGAAACTTCTGATGGTTGGGTATATAATTTAGAACTATCTACGTCTGAATTGTCCACTCCATCTTCTTCACCACCTGTTATTCCTAGTTCGATTTCCAATGTCATTCCCATTTTGCTCATACGAGCCAAATAGGTTTTACAAATTTCGATGTTTTCTTCAATTGGCTCTTCCGATAAGTCAATCATATGAGAAGAGAACAAAGGTTTTCCTGTTTCTGTAAAATGTTTTTCAGAAGCATCTAATAAACCATCAATCCAAGGTAAAAGTTTTTTTGCACAGTGATCGGTATGAAGAATTACGGTTGCGCCATAAGCTTCTGCCAAGGTGTGAATATGTTTTGCACCAGCAATTCCACCAGCAATAGCCGATTTTTCGCCAGCATTTGAAAGTCCTTTTCCAGCATTAAATTGTGCACCACCGTTAGAAAATTGAATTATAACAGGCGCGTTTAATTTAGCTGCTGTTTCTAATACACCATTAATAGTGTTAGAACCAGTTACGTTTACTGCAGGAATTGCAAATCCTTTTTCTTTTGCATAAGCAAAAATAGCTTGAACTTCGTCTCCAGTTGCAACTCCAGGTTTAATGTTATGTGACATCTTGTAGATTTATTTTAATTAAGTTTACAAAAGTAATAATTTCTAAAATTAGAACGGATAATTTATCCCAATATTTACTACCGATTTGGATAAATTTATCTCTTTCATCCATTTTTCGTTCTCTAATTTGGCTGGATTATAGGTTTTAAAACCAATATCAAATCGAACTACAAATAGTCCTTGGTCATATCGAATACCGGTTCCTGTTCCAATTGCAAAAGTTTTTATAGAATTAAAACCGTTGAAAGTATAGGCGTCATCGGTCACATTGTCCAATACATTCCAAATATTTCCAGCATCTGCAAAAAGGGCTCCATTGAATTTTCCTAGGATGTTAAATCGTAATTCGGCACTCATGGTAATTTTTAAATTGGCTTCATTAAAGTCATTTAGACCGCCACTTTTGCCAGGACCTAAGCTATAGGGTTGCCAAGCCCGAATGTCATTGGATCCTCCAGAAAAGTAACTTCGAGAAAACGGAATACTTTTAGAATTGCCATATGGAACCGCCAATCCAGCAAATCCTCTAATGGCTAATACCCTTTTGCCAGTTAAGGGCCAATGTTTAATATATTCAAATTCTCCTTTTATGTATTGTGAATATTCCACTTGAAATAAGGTGTTAGTCTCTCCTTGGCTCTCCAATTGTTTAGAGGCTCTAGCAATTATAGATAGTAAATTTCCAGCAGATTCTAACTTTACTTTATAGGCATGAAAAGAATTATCATACAAATCTTTTTTGGTTGTTTTGGTAAAACTAATATTAGTTGCAAAAATCAAATTATTTTCCGTTAATCTTTTTCTTCGTTCTTCAATACTTCGAATTGTTTTTAAATCATTTTCTGTAATTGGTAAATTTGATGGAATTGCTAAGGCCTCTTTGGTAAAACCTGTGGTGCCACTTTCAATAATTAATTGATGGGTATCTGTGGTAAAATAAGTAGAGCTTGCGGTGCTGTAGTTATTGGCAATTGCATCAAGAGCATTATAAGACGATTGGTAAATATTGAAATAGTTGCCAATATTTACATTTTTAACGTATTGAATATTAAAAAGGTCCAATCGGAAAGTTGTGTTTTTTCTTGGAGTCCAATTGTAGGAAAAGGAACTAGTGAAATTTTGTTTATCCAGTCCAATATTTCTTTGTTTTGCAAAACCAACACTTAATGTTGTAGAAGGAATCATACTTTTTGGAAGGATCTTATCCGTTTTAAAAGGGAAAAATATTCTCGGAAAACTTAATTTGGCATCCACCCCAATCTCCGAAATATTAAAAAAATTATCATTAGGATTAGCTAAATCTTTGGAAGCCCCAACGTTTCCTCTAAATCCAATTTGAAAAGTTTCTGCGCCATTAAATACATTACGTATTGCTAATGAAGTGTTTCCGGAAATCCCAAAGTCTTGAATATTGGAATGGATTAAATCAGCAGAGTAGCTGAAGCTAAATTTATCCCGTGGTTTTAAATATATATTTGCTATTAAGGCCTTGTTGTCTTTAGGGTCTAATTTATATTCAATAGTTGGGTAGTCAAAAACTTTAAGATTACTTAAATATTTAGTGGTTAATATGGTGTTATTGTCTGAAAAAAGACTTCCTTTTGTAATAAATATAGCATCGGTTATTGCTTTCGGGCGGTATTTTAATTTGTTTTCACTAAACAAATAGAAATCTTTATAATGCAAACTATCTTTAATTGGCCCTTCAATTTTGTTTGCAGCTCGATCGGTAAAAATGGCAACTTTACTAATTTTATATAAATTAAATGGAGCCGTTTTGGAGGAATCATTTTCTCTGTAAGCATAATCTTTTACAATTAATTTTACATTAACTTTTTTACTAGTGTTAATAGTNTCTATAGTATANGAAATATAATTTTGTTGGAAAAGATACGCTCCATTATTTCTAAATTCTGTAGTAATTCTATTGCGCTCTTCATCTAAATTTGCTGTAGAATATTGTTTGTTTTTTTTGATAAAAGAAGTAGCAATTTTAATTTTATATAAGGAATCTAGAGCTGGAGTCGCTATGTCAGTTCCGATGCTGTCTATCCGATAGGGTTTATTAAGCGCAACAAGGTACTTAATATTGGTTTTTTTAGCTACTGATGTGTCTTTAGTAAAACGAGCTTTCACATCAAAGTAGCCCCTGTTATAATAGTAAGATTCCAATCTTCGCAGCGATTTTTTTGTATTAATAGAGTCGTAAAGTACTGGTGCCTCTCCTGTTTTTATTAAAAAATCACTCCATCCGGAGACTAAAAACGATTTTCCTAGACGATCTACTTGTTTTTTAGATAGTAATTTGGCAAGATTAGCTTCTCGGTTGGGTTTTTTCTTCAACCATTTTACATACAAAGAATCGGTATTTTGTTTTGCTAGATTGAATAAATTCAGTCGTAATCTATAGCCAAGTATAGAACTATTGGGTTTTTGATATAGTTGAAAAAACACATCTTCCTCTTTGATGGCTTTGTCATCAATGGAAATTTCGTTTTTCATTAACAAGCGTTTGCCATCTGGAACACGTTTTGTTGTATTACAAGCAACAATTATAAGTGCCATTAAAATAAATAATGATATTTTTGTAAGGTGTTTTTTCAAGAGACGCAAATTTAATTCAAAAGTACATTTTTTTATGGTTAGTAAAAACCAAATTAAACTAATTACTAGTTTACAGCAAAAAAAATTTCGGCAGCAGCATAAATTATTCCTTGCTGAAGGAGTAAAAGTAATTCAAGAACTGCTCGATTCGAACTTTATTCTGGAACATTTATTTGTTTCTGAACCTATTTTGGATGCCGTAAATAGTTCTCAAAAAACAGTAGTTACGGAAACCGAATTAAAGAAAATCTCTTGTTTGGCAACTCCAAATAATTGTTTGGCATTGTTTAAAATCCCCGAAGCAAAATCCCCTATAGCAAAGGGATTGGTAGTTGCTTTAGATAGTATTCGTGATCCCGGAAATCTTGGTACTATCATTCGCTTGTGTGATTGGTTTGGTGTGGAGCAACTTTGGTGTAACGAGCAAACGGTAGATGTCTATAATCCAAAAGTGGTTCAAGCTACAATGGGTTCTATTGCTAGAGTAGCTGTTTCGTATGTCGATTTAGAAAAGCAACTTCAAAATACAACTATTCCTGTTTTTGGAACTTTTATGGATGGAAAGAATGTATATCAAGAAAATCTTCCGCAAGAAGGAATTTTAGTTTTAGGAAATGAAGCCAACGGAATTTCTGAAAATATTGAAAAACTGGTTACCAATAGATTGGCAATTCCCCGTTTTGGTACTTTACAACAAACTGAAAGTTTGAATGTGGCAACTGCAACCGCAATTTTCTTGAGTGAGTTTAAAAGGGTTTCTTCTTAGTGGAAGGTAAAGTTAACGAAAACGCCTCTAGATTTCATGGCTGCAATATTTCCTGTCCAAGGACTATCTGGGTTGTTATCGCGAATTAATTCGTCATTCAATCCAAAAACACCCCTGATGGATGGCGAAAATTTGAAATATTCTAAATATAAATCTACTCCAAAACCAAGTTCGTAATTTTGTGTCCATGGTTTTAATCTAAAGCGTTGTTGGTAATTATCATCAATCGATTTAGAATTACTTGCTAAATTTAAGGTTGCAGAAACTCCTCCTACTAAATATGGTTTAACGTTTCCAACTCGTTTAGAAGAAAATTTTAACAACAAAGGAAAATCAATATAAGTAGAACGAATTTCTCTTTCGGCATCTAATTGTTTGGTGAAACCACTATAAGTTAAGTTTCTTTGTGAATAATACAAGCCCGGTTCAAATCGAAGGTTGATATATTCATGCAAACGAAGATCACCTACAATTCCTACATTAAAACCACTAGTAGTTGTCACCGCAATATCTTTAGTAGGCGTATTTAGGTAATCAATTTTAAAATCGTAGGTATTAAATCCAAGAAAAAATCCAAAGTGTATTCGTTGTTTATCGAAGTTTTCTAGATTTATAATTGGGTCTTTAGAGAAGATTCCTTTGGTTTGTGCCTGAACGGACAAACATAAAAAGGGAATTAATAAATAAAATAGTTTCTTCATAAGGCTGCATTTCTAATCGTAAAGATTAGTGGGTGTTATTTTTTTGTTGCCGAATAGATAGTTGCCACTCCAAAAGTTTGTGGCAATGCTACTACATCTATAAACCCAATTTTTCGTAAAATATTGTTTAACTTCTCTCCATAAGGAAAAACAGATGCCGATTCGGACAAATAACCATAAGCTACATTGTCTTTCGAGAAAAGTTTGCCAATGATAGGTAAAATATTTTTAGTGTAAAAACGATAGCCTTGTTTAAATGGTGTTTTCTCAGGAACCGAAGTTTCTAAAATGACGAAAATCCCGTTAGGTTTCAATACTCTTAGTATTTCAGAAAGTCCTTTGTCTAACGTTTCAAAATTACGAATACCAAAAGAAACTGTTATAGCATCAAAATGATTGTCTGGAAATGGCATGTTTTCGCTATCACCAATCACCATATCAATAATGTGGTCTAATTTTTTCTCGGCAATTTTCTTTATTCCAACTTCTAACATCCCTGCTGAAATGTCTAAGCCTATAATGTTTTTTGCCTTGGTTTTCGCCATTAAAATTGCCAAATCACCAGTGCCAGTTGCTATATCTAAAATAGTTTCTGGGTTTTTGGCTGCAACTAATTGCAGTACTTTCTTACGCCATTTTACGTCTATTCCAAAAGAAATCACACGGTTTAAACCATCGTAATTTCCGGAAATAGCATCAAACATTTGGGTTACTTGTTCTTTTTTTCCTAAAGTAGAATCTTTATATGGAGTGACGTTTTTAGACATTTTTGCTAGTAATTTTTATCGAGCAAAAGTACAAATAATAAAAATTGAAATCCCAATAAACAAATCCTAAATTAAAGTTAGTTGGTTTTTAAGTCCTGCAAGGTTTCAAAAACCTTGTAGGTCTTGGATATTAATTATAAGATTTCAAAAACCTAGTAGATTGGGAAGTTTAAGAATTTAATACCTGCAAGGTTCTATTAAACCATGCAGGAAAAAAGTGAGTACTATTTTTTCAAATAGGTCTCAAACGTATAGTCATAATGGTGCTTTTCATCTTTGTGATGTTGCTCTTCAAAAACTAATTTCCATTGGGATAAATCGATAGCAGGAAAATAAGCATCCGCTTCTAGGCTAGTATGCACTCGTGTAAGTTCAATTTTATCTGCGGATGCAATAGATTGGGTGTAGATTTCGGCGCCACCAATAACAAATACTTCTTCGGTTTTAGGCGAAATTGCAATTGCTTCTTCCAAAGAATGCACTACAATACAACCTTCTGCGGTGTAGTCTTTTTGACGCGTAATAATAACGTGGGT
>JGI25913J50563_1000064_pt1 | contig 18034 bp, 19 predicted proteins | sample LauGreSp1BDMLBSN_2_FD_50563 | JGI IMG/M metagenome (IMG submission 50563)
CAACGCCCACAATGATTTGGCGGTGTTGGACGAGATTCATGGTTTGATGCGCGAAATTCGCGACGCTTGGGAGGGTATGCCCTCTCTGGTGCCAGCGAGCAACCGACCTGCCGGCATGATGAATTGATAAGGCTTTTCTGCTTTTCAGCAGAATTGCCTTATTTATCAGTTAATCTTGTAGGTTGTCGGGATAATTTTTAGGCGCATCCAGGTTTTTAACTTGGGTGCGCCAACCTGCTTGGGGAGAGTGTTAGATGTCAGCAATTATTGGTTTGGTCGTTCTGTTCATTTGCGTGTTCGGCGGTTTCGTGATCGCCGGCGGTAGTTTGGCGCCCATTATCAAAGCCACCCCCTTCGAGATGTTCATTATTGGTGGCGCTGGCGTTGGCGGCATGATCACCGGTAACTCTGGCGCTATTTTCAAAGGCGCTTGGGGCGGCATGGGTCGTGTGATCAAAGGCCCCAAATACCACAAGGAAGACTACATCGGCATCATTGCCGTCATCTCCAAGCTGATGAAAACGCTCAAAGCCGAAGGTGCTGTGGCGATGGAGTCGCACGTTGAGAACCCAGAGGCCAGTGCGATTTTTGGCGAATGTCCCAAGATGCTGCACGACCATGGCTTGGTCGGTTTGATTTGCGACACCATCCGTTTGATGGTGGTGTCCTCGGGTACTTTGAGCCCCTATGCGGTGGAAGATGTGATGACCACGTCCATCAAACACCACCACCACAGCGAAATGCAAAACGCAGACGCCATCTCCACCCTGGCGGGCGCTTTGCCTGCGTTGGGCATTGTGGCGTGTGTGTTGGGTGTGGTGAAGACCATGGGCGCGATTGACCAGCCCCCGCCTGTCTTGGGTGCCTTGATTGGTGGCGCGTTGGTGGGTACGTTCTTGGGGGTGTTCTTGGCTTACGGCATTTTCGAGCCCTTTGGCAAGCGCCTTGTGCAGATCATTGATGAAGACAGCGAAGCCCTCAAAGTGGCGCAGCAAGTCATCATCGGCAACATGCATGGCTATCCCGTCCCGTTGATCATTGAAGCCGCGCGTGTGTGTATCAACCACCATGCGCAGCCGACCTTCGGCGAACTCTTTGACGCGCTGAGGAAATAATGGCTGACGAAAAAGACGAGGCCGCAGTCGCTGCAGAGGCGGCCGCCGCAGCCGCAGCTGAAGCTGCAAAAGCCGAAGCTGCAAAAGCGGAAGAAGCAAAAGACGCGGCCCCTGCGCCCGTCATCATCATCAAGAAAATCATTGACGATGGCCACGGCGGCGCCCACGGTGGTGCTTGGAAGATTGCCTTGGCCGACATGATGACGGCGATGATGGCCTTCTTCTTGTTGATGTGGCTGTTGGGCGCGTCCAACGAAGACCAGCGCAAGAGCATTGCCGACTACTTCAAACCCACCTCTCAAAGTTTGGTGGCCATTGGTCAACTCGCCGGCTCCAACGGTGTGTTGGGTGGCCGCTCCATCATTGACCCCGATGGCTTTCCCTTCGCAGCCAAGCAGACCGGCCTGTTGGAACGTTTGACCCCTCGCTCTGAAGGTGGCCCAAACCCCAGCACCGACCCCGGTCAAGAAAACAACAATCCCTATTCAGACCCAGACAAGCTGACGCCTGAACAGAAGAAAGAAATCGCCCAAGCCCAAGAAAAGGCTGACTTTGACAAGCTCGAAAAAGAGATTGAGCAAAAGTTGTCTGAAAACAAAAAGCTAGGCGGCATGAAAGACCAAGTGTCGGTCACGCGTGACAAGCAAGGCTTGCGCATTGAGATCATCGACAAAGCCGATTTCGCCATGTTCCCAAGCGGTGGCATGGGCATGCAGGGCAAGGCGTCGAGCTTGATCAGCGAAATAGCAGCGTCTTTGGCTGAAATGCCCAACAAGATTGCGATTCGTGGTCACACCGACAGCGTGCCCTTCAACAACAAAGAAGGCCGAAACAACTGGTCGCTCTCCGCTGAGCGTGCCGAAGTGACGCGTGCGTTGCTGGAGAAGAGTGGCATCCGAGAAAATCGATTCGCGCGCATCGAAGGTGTGGCGGATACCGACCCGTTCAACCCCAAAGACCCACGCGACCCGCGCAACCGCCGCATGAGCATCACGGTGCTCTACAACGACCAAGACTAAGCATGGGTGGCTTAGGCCACCGATCTCAGGTCGTACTTGTTGATCTTTTCAATCAAGGTGGTGCGCTGCAAATTGAGCAGTTTGGCCGTGCGTGACACGTTGCCCGAATTGCGCGTCAAGGCCTGCTCAATGATGCTGCGTTCAATCTGAGCCATGCGCTCTTTGAGCGACAAGCCCTCAGGCGGCAGCTGAGGCATNCCTTGTGCCAGCATGATCANGCCTTCGATGTCGTTTTCCTCGTCTTCAGCCGGGCCGTTTTTCATTTCAGCCAGCACCTCAGGGGGCGGCGTCATCTCTAGTTTGGCCAGCAGTGGCGCTTGGGCTTGCAGCTCCGCTTGGGCTGACACCAAGCCCCTGGGCAGCAGGGTAGGGGGGATGGCTCGCAAATCCAACTCCTGGCCCGCATACAGGGTGCTGAAGCGGTCTACCAAGTTGGACAGCTCNCGCACATTGCCAGGCCAAGGGTACTTTTGCAGGGCCGACATGAAGTCNGCTTTGAAGCGAATCGGTTGCTTGCCAAAGCTGGCGCATTTCTTAGCGAAAAAAGCCAGCAATTCCGCCACGTCATCGTTGCGTTCACGCAACGGCGGGGTCACCATGGGCAGCACATTGAGTCGGTAGTACAAGTCTTCACGGAACCGACCGGCTGCAATTTCGTTCTCTAAATCGCGGTGAGTCGCCGCCACCACACGCACATCGACCTGCACTTGGCGGCTGCCACCAATCGGGTCAACCGTGCGTTCTTGCAACACNCGCAGCAGCTTGACTTGCATGTCCAGCGACATGTCGCCAATCTCATCCAAGAAAATGGTGCCCCCGTGGGCCAGCTCAAAACGACCAATGCGGTCCGCCACAGCGCCCGTGAACGCGCCCTTGCGGTGGCCAAACAGCTCGCTTTCCAGCAAATCCTTGGGGATCGCGGCGCAGTTGATCGGTACAAAGTTGGCGCCACAACGGTCCGATTGCTCGTGCAGCAGCCGAGCCAAAAGCTCTTTGCCTGTCCCGCTTTCGCCGGTGATCATCACCGTGGCGTTGGAGTTGGCCATCGTGGCGACCAATTGGCGAAGCGTGGCAGCTGACTCGCTGGCGCCAATAAAGTTTGTCGTTTTTTTCATGTCAAAAATTCCTACACATCATTGTCGACCACAACAAATATTTCACAAGACAGAAAAAGTATTCGTCTTGCAATTTGTTAAAGATGCCCGCCTCCGTGCCGAATCAAGGGGGAGACCTCTCAAGGACATANATATGAACCGCATCACCATTTGGGCTTTGACAGCCTCTGCCATCCTGTTGACTGCCTGCGCCAACACGCCCCCACCCATGCCAGCGCAAGCGCGCATGGACGACAGCGCCAACATGATCACGCCCATGACCCAAAAGCGCGAGACTTTGGTGGCCACGGGCTATGCGGTCATTAGCATTCAAAACCACCGCAACCCTGCCCAGCAGCGTTTGTTGGCCATCCGTGCATCCAAACTTGACGCTTACCGCGCNTTGACCGAACAGGTCTATGGCCAACAGCTCGATGCCAGCACCACCGTGGCTGACATGACGGTGATGAGTGACACCTTCCGCGCCCGCGTNGAAGGTGTGATTTACGGCGCAGTGCTGGTCAGCATCACGCCCGTGGGTGACGACACCTATGAAACCACCATGTCGCTGGACCGCCATGTGGTGAACGACTTGCGCGCTTTGTACATTGCGAGCTTGAGCAACAAGCGCAACTAAGCCTCTCTGAAGAAGACTTTGCGTATGTGGACTTTGTCACATCGACACCTGTGTTTCGCTGCCCTGTTGGGCTGGGCGGGTGTCAACTTTTCGGTCGGTGCTGCTGACCTGAGCGCGGAAGAGCGCCTCAAGGCCATTCGCAGCGCCATGGTGGAAGCTGCCATGAAGTCCAACACCCGTGTCAGCGCCACCAGTTGGATGGAGAGCGACGGCAAGCTGCGCGAACTGAACCGTTTTTCCTCGGAAATCAAACTGCGTGATTTGCAAGTGGCCAAATACACACGTGATGCAGGTCAACAGCCTCAAGCAGAGTTGGCAGTCACTCACGTTGATGCCGTAAAGCCCGGTCGCTGCGAAGCGCCCCAAGCCAAGGCCCCGCTGCGTCAAGTGATGACGGTCAGCATGGATTTGTCATCCGGTTTTGCACCTGCACAGCGCTACCAAGCGCAACAACTCGGCTTTGCAGCACGTACGCAACTCATGCAAGCCGGTGCGCGTGCCCAGCGCTGGCGCCTCATCAGTAGCCCAGCACATGCGCGCACCTACGACCGAGTGGTGCACGGCCATGGAGAAGAACACGTGCAGTGGCACGCCCAACTCACCGTGACCCCTGTGCCACTGGCAGGCGTGGCTGACGACTTTTCGGCCTTTGGCTTGACCTTGCAGGTGAGTGGTCTCGGCCAGCGCCAAGGCTGGTTCAGTGCCGAAGAGGTGGTGGTGCCCAGTTTGCCCACCCACGTCTACGGTGCGCCAAAGATGGATTCCGACACCCATGCAGCCATCGCCCGCGCTGTGTTGGCCATGGCGGAACAGCTCGACAAACGCTTGGCGTGTGAGCCACAGACTTTCTCAGTGGCACAAACCGACGGCCGGCTGGCCCTCAACGCGGGTAGCAATGCGGGTCTGCGCGTGGGCGATAAGATCATGATCGCTGACCCCTCTGTTTTGCCGCGCCACACGCTGGAGCCGGGTGCGCTCGATGCCGCCGTGTTGGCCGAAGTCAAAGCGGTCACGCTCTATGAAGCCGAAATCAAACAAGTGGCTGGACGCCAACAAAAATTCAACGGGGCTTGGGTTGCTTGGCCTTACACGTATTAAAAGATTGACGGGAGAAAACCGACCATGAACACGCCTATCACTTCACTGCGCACCTTGCTGTGCTGCGCTGTCTTGGCTACCCCCATGTTGGCGCTTGCTGCCAGCCCAACGCCGCGAAGCACTTACCAAGTGGTGTCGGGCGACACGCTGGACAAAGTGATTCACAAAACCCTGCCAGACAGCCCGTTGCGTCTCGAAATTTTGCGCAATGCCTTTGTGCAGCAAAACCCACAAGCCTTCACCAAGGCGCCCCCCCGCGCACTGATGGCGGGCGCGGTGTTGCATGTGCCAAACCATGATGATTTGTTGCGTACCTTCGTGGTCCCCGGCCAGTCAGCCGGCAACAGTGGCATGCAGCGTGGCGGCGGTTACTCGACGGCTGACATGAACATGAGCGAGCGCAAAAACTGGGTGCGCTTCCCCTAAGGGGCGATCATGGCCATCTTGGGCCCTGAAGGCATCCATGCGATAGCCCGTGTGGCGCCCATTCATTCAGAAATGCGCACGGCGTATGTGGAAGCGCCTGTCGCGCGCCAATTGGGCCTGCACGATGGGCAAGTGGTGCAAGCCACGGCTGCCTTGCGCAATGACCAGCTCAAGCTGGTGCTCAATGAACACAGCTTCAGCGTGCCCTTGTTTCCCTACATCAAAGAGGGCGACACGGTGCAGCTGCGTGCCCAGCTTCTGCCCTCCGGCAAATGGGCTTTGCAGTTGCTGCACTCCGGTAGCTTTGCGGGTGCTGAAGCACCGGCTGCGGCCATTCCCACACGGTTGAACACCTTGCTGTTTCAGCCCGGTGGTTTTGCAAGCTTGCTCACACTCTTGCGCCCAGGGGTGTTCGAAAGTTTGGTGCCCGTGCAAGACAACGGCGAACTCAAAAAACGCATCAACGCCCAGCGCCTGAGCATGGGGAGTTTGCAAGCCCAGACCTTGAAACGGTTCGTCTTGGGCCACACCAAAGCCAGCGAAGCCAGCCTGGCTGATGGCCAAGCCGTGCCCGATGACACCAAAGTGTTGCTGCGCTTGATCATGGCTGAGCGCTCGCGTGTTGAAGAACAAGACAGCGACTCAGAGCAAAGCCTGCATCACGCGCTCGATGAGCTTGAAGCCGCGCAAGTGCAGTCGGCCCAACACCTGCACAAAGGCGATTTGAGCTTTGCTTTGGTGATCCCATTCAGAGACGCCGATCCCGTGGCCTTGCACTTCGAGCAAAAAGGCAACAAACCTGGGCAGCCTAAAAACCCGCTGGTCGTCAACATGCACACCCAAAGCCGTGTGTTGGGCGAGGTGTGGCTCAAAACCACGATCAGCAACAGCGCGCAGGTCGACCTCACCATGTGGGCCTTGAAGAAAGACGTGGCGGATTTGGCCAAGTTCAACGCCAGCGAACTCACCTACGAGATAGAAAACGCAGGCTTGGTGATGGGCAGTTTTCAGGTCTACAACGCTCCGCGCCCTGATGCGAGTGTCGATCGACCCGCGCCTGACCACGGCGCCTTGGTGGACACACAAGCATGAACGACAAGCGCTACACCCAAGCCGTGGCCTTAGAGTACGGCCGCAACAAAGTGCCGACCTTGACGGCCAAGGGCGACGACGAATTGGCACGTCGCATCGTGGCCGAGGCGAAAAAGCAAGGCGTTTATGTGGCCGAAGACCCCCGCTTGTTGGCCATGCTGAGCCGACTGGATGTGGGGCAGGAAATTCCGGAGGATATGTTCACCGCTGTCGCCGTGATTTTGGCGTGGGTGTATTGGCTCAAGGGCATGCAGCCCGGGGATGAAAAGCCTAATTAAGCTTCTGCGTAGCCGCGCCCGCCGCGCCGACCACGGGATACCTTGCCCAAGCGGTCATAAATCTCGACCGAGCTGGTGGGGTCTTGCACTTGCAGGCTTTGCAATGCGCCACGGATGGCGTCAATTTTTCGACCAATCAGCACTTCGTTGCGGCGATGCATGTCGCGGCAATGGGCCATGTGTTCTTTGAAGCCATCCCACTCGGCCCCGAGCGCATCTGCGGAATCGGGCCCTTGAATGCCCGCGAGTTGCGCGAGNTGCTGAAGCAANNCATTCTTGGAGGCTTGGGATGCTTCAAACGCGTCTAAGTTTTGCACCTTCAGTTGCTCGAACTCGAGTTCGAGCATGTCCTGAAGTGTTTGCGCCAAAGCCAAAGCCTGCTCCAGTGGAGAAGCTTCTGAGGCAATCGCGGGTGTTGTCATCTCGGGCAAAGACCGATCAGTTCGAAATCATTTTTTCGAGGGCCACAAAGTTTTCAGCAATGCGGCGTGGGTTCACAGGGTAGTTGCCTTCCTTGATCGCCTGCTTGATGGCCTCTACTTTGGAGCGGTCGAAGTCTGGCTGTGCCATGACCTTTTGGGCAACGTTGCTCAAGCTCACTTTATCTGCTCCTGCGGAAGGTGCTTTCTCCATGGACGGAGCTAAGTCTTCTTTGGCTTGCGCGGCAGAAGGGCTTCGTTTCTCGACTTTNTCGATGGCACTGCGAATGGCAGCGTTCGATTGCGTCATACGACCGTAGTTTGAAATAGCGTCATTCATATGTTTTCACTTTCTTTAACCCGTTTTTCAGGTCAAACTCTTTCACAACACTTCAATCGACCCCAAATTCTAGAACTTGAGCGNTTTTTTGAAATATCTTTTAAATACCACTTTTCACCTCAGTTTGGCGGCATTCGGTCCGGTGATCACGCCAGATAGTGATCGACCTGACTCGACATTTTTTAAGCGAATTTGTTCACCTAAACCNCCATCTTGCAACGCTTCTGCGCGCATTGTGATGGAGAAGCCTTGTCCTTCGCCTGCGGTGACCTGCACCTCTTGTCCGCGCTTGACCAACACAGCGATCTTCACGTCATACGACCGCAGCGGGGTGTTGGGCGTGAGGTCACGCACCAATTCCATATTTTTTAATAATTTCGTATCGGAAATGATTTGATTTTCCATACCTGCCGCAGGCATCTCGGCATAGCTGAACATCTCGGGCCGGATGACCGTGCCGCGCTTGAGCAGTTCTTTGGACACCAGCACTTTGTGCAAGACGGGCGCTGAAGCCGAACTGCGGTTGACCGGCGCGCTGGCTTGGCCTGTGTTCAGGTTGACAAAAAGCTGCCAAACAGGCTGTGCACAGCGCACGCGAATGGCGGGTTGGTTGGGAAACGGTTGCTCAAACTGCAGGTTTTGTTGACAGCTTTGCACCGTGATGCGCGGGTCTACAGGCACCACTTGCACCTGTTTGCCCTGAAATGAAGGGTGGCTTGCGGCCCATTGCAAGGCTTGTTTTTGCAACACCTCAAAAGCCGTGTCTGTTACCGCCAAATCGGCCGCAAACCCAAGCTGGGCTTGGCTTAGCAGGCATGCACCCAGCCACAAGCCCCAGCGCTTGATGCGTGGGGTATTGGCATTATTTAGGCACGGCTTTTGCATAGTCATTCAGGTTGGTGTTGAAGTTTTGACATAGGTTCAGACCCACACCTTCATGCAAGAACGAGACCAACTTTTAAAACGGACCGATTAAACGGAGCCTTCCATGCGACTCGACCCGTCCTACAACCCTCAGGTGAACACCACCGACGCCTCCGGCATGCCCAAGCTGCCTCGGAGTCAGTTGGCGTACGCCCGCACCGCGCCCGCTTTCTCGCGCGCGATGGCCAGTGCCACCCAGTCTGGCGCATTGGCACCCGAGGGCAGCACGGCGGCGTGGGGCACCTCGGTTCGTTCAGGCCAAACTTTGACGGGCATCGTGCGCGAGCAAATGGCGTCGCGTGGGGTGACGATCTCGAACAACGAAGCCATGCGCTTGTCGCAAACCGTGGCGCGTTCGAACAACATCGCCAACCCCAACATGATTCACCCTGGCCAACAGCTGAACTTAGAGAGTTTGAATTTCTCTCTGGCGCAAGCGCAAGCGGTGAACCAAGCGATGGCTGCAAACAAAGCTGCGATGGCTTCGGCTGCTGCACCTGCTGTGACACCTGCTGCCAACGTCAACACCCTAAATACCAACACCGCCATGGGCAACAGCGCTTTGGCGGGCACGGCGCAAGTGCAGTTGCTGACACGTTCTGAGCGCAGTGGCCATGTGGTGCTGGAAAAAACCATTGACCGTGCGATAGAAAAAGGCTTCATCCCCGCGCAAGACAAACAAGCGGTGATGAACAAAATTGTGCAGCTCTCGCAAGAGCACCGTTTTGCCCCTGATGACTTTGCGCGCCTGACTCTGATGGAGAGCGATGGCATGAACCCCAAGGCCACCAACAACCGTTGCCACGGCATCATTCAATTTTGTGATGGTCCGGATCGCGGTGCAGCCAGCGCGGGCTTTGCTGCCAACCCCAAAGCCATCATGGGTCACAGCGTGCTGCAGCAGCTCGACATGGTGGGCAAGTATTTTGACGACACGGGCTTGAAGAACTTTGGCCCTGTTGGATTGGATGACTTGTACTTAACAGTGCTCACCCCAGCAGCGCGCAATGAAACGCGACCCAATGCAGCCTTGAACATTCCAGGTCAGCAAGCGGCTTACTTGCATGTGAACCGCGACATGCGTGCGCCCATCACGCGCAACTCCATCTTGGCGGGCTTGCACAAAAACGCCAATGAACGTTTGGGAACCGAGGTGGCGCAACGCCCCTCGATGCAGGCCGCTCGTTTGAGCGCCTATGCCGCGCAAGCGGCCACGACGGAAGTTCGTTAATCCGTCAAGGGCAGGGGTCGACCTGACCCCGTTGAAAGAGGTGGCGGCAAACTTTTGCCGCTGAAACCGTCAAAACCGCCGTGGCACGGCTCTTGCATTAATCGACACGAGGTCTCACAACTTGAGGCCATGTGTCAATAAACAGGAGTCTTGTTATGGACGTTTTCAAATCAGCTTTCGGCATCCACGAGCGTGCGCTCGGTGTGAGAAGCCAACGCATGGAAGTGCTGGCGCGCAACATCGCCAACGCCGACACGCCCAACTACAAAGCGCAAGACGTCGATTTCAAGGCCATGCTCAAAGACGTCAAGACTGAGTATTTGACGGCGACCAATGAAAAGCATTTCGCCGGTTTGCAAGAAGCACCCGACAACGGCATGCGTTTTCGCACCCCATTTAACAGTTCATTCGACGGCAACACCGTTGAGATGAACGTCGAGCAAGCCCAGTACGGTAAAGCCGCCAGCGATTACCAAGCGACCTTGCAATTCTTAGAAAGCCGCATTGGCGGTCTTCGTAAAGCCATGCGCGGGGAGTAATAGAACATGCAATTAGATAACGTCTTTGGTATTGCCGGCACCGCGCTCAACGCGCAAGCCGTTCGCATGAACACCACCGCCTCCAACTTGGCCAACGCCAACTCCGTTGCAGGCTCAGAAGAAGAAGCCTACCGTGGCCGCCGCCCGATGTTCAAGGCTTTGATGCAAGAAGAAATGACCCATGCCGGCGCGCAATTCGTCGGTGGCGTCAAGGTCGACCGCATCGTCAACGACACCGCGCCCATTCGCAAAACCTGGGAGCCAGGCAACCCTCTCGCCGACAAAGAAGGCTACGTCTATCACTCCAACGTGAATGAAATGTCGGAGATGGTCGACATGATGGCCGCCTCGCGTTCCTACCAAAACAACGTCGAAGTGGTGAATACCGCACGTCAATTGATGATGCGCACCCTTGAAATTACCAAGAGCTAATCACCATGGCAACCACAGCAACCTCCACCCTGCCTAGTGGCATCGTCAAGTACGAAGACTACCAAGCGCAACAAAAAGCCACGCCCACCAACACCAACATGGGTCAGACGGAATTTTTGACACTCTTCACCACACAGCTGAAGAATCAAAACCCGTTAGACCCCGTCAAGAACGAAGCCTTCGTGGCCCAGCTCGCGCAGTTCTCGCAACTCGAAGCGACCACCGCCATGAAGACCAGCATGCAGAGCTTGGTCTCTAGCTTGGCCAACGACCGACTGCTCGGCGCCACCTCCCTGATTGGCAAAACCGTCGGTGTGCCGGATGGCCCCGTCATGGTGACCGACACCACGGTGTCGCAAGGTGTGGTCAATGCGCCCACTGGCGCAGACGGCATCAAGCTTGAAGTCTTCAACGACAAAGGCATCTTGGTGCGCACCCAAATTTTGGGCCCACAGCCCGTGGGCGACGTCACCATTGCATGGGACGGCATGAACGACGGCGGCACGGCAGTGCCCAACGGCACCTACCGCTATGTGGCCTCGGTCAACAGCAATGGCACCGTGACCAAACCCACCGTGAACACCTATGCACAAGTGACGGGCGTGACCAGCGCAGGCACTGCAGACGGCACCATGTTGCTCGAAGTTGCCGGTGGCAAAACCGTCAACTTGACCGATGTGAAACGCATCAGCTACTAATTTCAAGATCTCAGAATTTCTCTCAGGAGCTAAAGCACCATGTCTTTTTATACCTCTCTCACGGGTCTGAATGCCGCCACCGCACAGCTGGGCGTCACATCCAACAACATTGCCAACGTTTCAACCACGGGCTTCAAACGCAGCCGTACGGACTTTGGCGACATTTTTGCGACTTCACCTTTGCAAAAAGCCTCGGCCACCATCGGTCAAGGTGTGTCTTTGAAGCGCGTGGTGCAAGAGTTTGGTCAAGGCAACATGATGTTCTCGTCCAACACCTTGGACTTGGCCATCAGCGGCGACGGCTTCTTTCCCTTGAAGTCTCAAGACGGTTTCCAAGACATCTTTACCCGTAACGGCGTGTTCATGATGAACGACCAATACAACGTGGTGAACTCAGCAGGCCAAAAACTCATGGCAGCGTCAGTTGACTCGTCCGGCAAAGCGAACTTGGACGACATGAACGTGTTGACCATTCCGCAAAAAACCACCGGCATGGCCAAGCAAACCAGCAAAGTGCAACTGGGCCTGAACTTTCCTGCGGACGCCGAAGTGGTGACCAAAGACTTCAACCGCAATGATCCCGACACCTACAACAAGAGCACCGCGCTCACCGTGTATGACGCGGGTGGTAACTCTTACTTGGCGTCTGTCTATTACGTCAAGACCCAAAACGCGAGCCAAGAAACCCCTAACAACAAATGGCAAACCTATGTGTATGTGGGCGACAAGTTGGTCAGCGCCTCGTTGCAACAAGCAACGAACACCCAAGGCGAAGAGATGTACGTCAACAAGTACGGCGAACTCAAGGCCAAGAGCGACTTCAAAACACCTGAAGAAATTGCGGAATTGAACAGCAGTTTTGCCAAGAAAACCATCAAGTTTTCTTTGGATGAACTGACCGACATTCGAGTCTCCAAGCCTGCCACCGTCAACGGCGGCATCGCCACCGATTTGGGCACAGGCTCGAACGACGGCATTGACTTTGGCAACTACTTGGATATCAGCAAGTCTGACTTGTTGCGTCAACAAGGCAGCAGCGCCGTGACCTACACCATGGACCCAGAAGTCACCGGTGCACGATCTGTTGAATTCGGTCCAGATGCAGCGCGTGTCACGGTTGATATTCCAGCCACAGGCTCGACCCCCCCCACACCCGAAGAAGTTGCGTCGGCTTTGAACTTGAATGCCAGCTTTGCCTCCACCTACGTCGCGCAAGCTTCTAAGCCAGCAGTGGCATTGGAGGGGGTTAATTTTGGTGCCACAGCCCCTACCAGCAACCCATTCGCCAGCTTCAGCGTCAACATTGGCGGCAAGCAAATGGACTTGACATCATTGGCAGTGGACACCGTGGCGGGTGCGGACATGGCCACTGAATTGCAAATCAAATTGCAAGCCATGGATGAAGGTCGGACCAACATCACAGTCGCTTGGGACGATGCTGCCAAATCATTGACCATCACAGACTCCGCCCAGCGCAATATCAGCGGTGCCAGTTTGACCAAAGTCACGGGTGCCGCATCTGATGTGTCAACGGGCAGTGCCATCAAATACGCAGATTCGATCTTGAAGATCACGGCCATTGACCCTAATTTGTCAGCCTCCGACATCAAAGGCACCACTTCTGCCAAAGGCGTGGTGGTGACACAAGGTACAGCCGTCATTGCAGCAACTGATATCGTTGCGCAAGAAACGCCCTACACCCGTGCAACCGCTGCATTTACCTTTGACGATGCTGCGGTGGGATTTAAAGCCACTTTCGGTACAGCCACGCCACCTTTGTTTGAAGAAGCCGCATCTGGCACAGACTTGGCCGATAAGCTGAACAAAAATGCCACTTTCGTTGCTGACTTCATTGCCACCTACTCAGCCACAGACAAGGCCTTGACCATCACGGCCAAAGACCCATCAAGCGCAAGTGCACAAGCCATCGCCAACTCGGTCAAGATGTATCAAAGCGTGACCGAAGTCACAGGCCCATTTGCTCAGATTGAAGACGTTGATGCCACTACGGGCGTGTCGAACAACCCAGTCCTCACCACAGGTGTAGCCTCTGCCCTCGACAGCAGCAAGCGCAGCATTGACGATTTGCGCAACCTCTTCACCGCCAACGTCGATAACTCGATTGACCCTGTGGTCATCGGTTTGGACCATTTGGTGGAGACCATGAGCAAGTTGCCAGGCTCGGCCAGCAAGAAGCTCTCGGGCACACAAATCGCTGCCGAATTGACCAACGTCATGGCCCGCGCTTATGGCGATGAAAAGCCATTCAACTTCTCCACGGTGGGTTCACCGACGTTCTCTCTAGACTTGACGCGTGCTGACAAATCGACACTGCCCAAGTTGGCCATCGACCTGTCCACGTCCAAAGACCTGCGCAGCGAAGACATGGTGCGTGAAGTTCAAAAACAAATCGATGATGACCCGCAATACAGCGGTAATGTCGTGGTGAGCTATGACACAGCCAAACAACAGCTGGTGTTCACACCCACTGACAACGCCAAAATCACTGTTTCCAGCGAGCAAACCGCCATGGACTTGGCTGACCCCTTGGTACAAGGTGTCAACGACTCATCAGTCGGTCTGACCTTGTCGCCTTCGGTGTCCACATCGCCTTACCGCACGCTCAATGACCAACGCTACGGCATGAAGGTCGAGTACGACTCGGTCAAGCAAACCTTTGTGTTCCAGTCGGGCACCACGGGTGATAACTCGGGCTTGTCCATCACGGGCATCCGTCCTGGCAGCTTGGCGACACAAATGTCCAAAGGTTTGGGCATGACAGGTGACCCNGCCAACTACGTGGTGACACCTTCCACGGTTGACGCTTTGCGCGGCATCACGTCTACGCCTGCGGTGTTGACAGGCAATGCCTTGGCCGTGAACGTGGACAACAACTTCTCGGTCGACGAGACCAACAACCAATTCGTGGTCTCGGTCAACGGCATTACCGGTACGGTCATCATTCCTCCAAAAGATACCTACACGCTGGGTACTTTCATGGAAGCCCTGCAAAACGGCATCAACAACTTGCAAGGTCCATCGAAAAATGGTTTGACGCCTGACTCCATCAACGGCGTCAAGGTGAGTTACGACACCAAGAGCAATGCTTTGCAGTTCACCACGGGCACGGCATCGACCAGCTCGTACGTCAAGATCACGGGCGACGCTCGCTGGGGCTTAGACGGTCTGGACGCGCAGTTCGGTGCCACCACCACATGGATCAAACCCACCGCGTTCAAAGACGAAAAGGGCGCCACGGTGTACATCGATGGTTTCGGTGAAGAGTCATCGACCGCCACAGGCTTCGAGACCTTGCCAGCATGGTCACCGGTCTACTTCGACAAAGGCGAGCTGACCTTTGACACCGCTGGTAATTTGATTTCGCCCAAGCAAGGCGCCCAGTTGGACACGGTTTACTTGCCAAACGGTAAGGGCGCTTTGACCATGAACATTGACTACTCCAAGTCAACCCAGTTCGCGTCACCCTTCTCGGTGCTGTCGCAGTCGCAAGACGGCGCACCCGAAGGTGATTTGGTGGGCTTGGCCATTGCCGATGACGGCTTGGTATCTGCCAGCTTCTCCAACGGCGCACAAAAGTCGTTGGGCAAAGTGGTGTTGGTCAACTTCTCCAACCCGTCCGGCTTGCGCCAGATCGGTGACACCAACTACTACAAAACNTCTGACTCTGGCTCTCCTAAATACGGTGAAGCCGGTTCCGCTGGTTTCGGTACCGTGCGCTCAGGCGCCACCGAGCGTGCCAACGTGGACTTGACCCAAGAATTGGTGGACTTGATCACCGAGCAGCGTAACTTCCAAGCCAACGCCAAGGCCATGGAAACCAGCACCTCGATGACGCAGACCATCATCCAAATCCGCAACTAATTTAAGTAGTTAGACATGGACCGCTTATCTTTCAACGCGATGGCCGCGATCAACGAGGACCGTTTGATTCGGCAGCAGTTGTCCAACGACATTGCCAACGTCACGACAGCGGGTTTCAAGCAAACCTTTGAGGCCACCATCCAGCCGCATCAAGCGGTGGGTGAGGGCTTTGACTCGCGCTTGCAACCGCGTCTGTACACCACAGACCGTGTCCGTTTGGATGCCGGTCCTTTGATGGTCACAGGCCGTGATTTGGATGTGTCCATGAACCACAAAACGGTCATGGGCGTGACGGGCAATGACGGGAAACTGGCATTCACCCGCCGGGGTGACCTGCGCGTCAACCCCAACGGCGTGCTCGAAACCGGCTCTGGCCACATGGTGCAAAGCCAAGATGGTGGCCCTATCACGATTCCCGTGGGCTCACGCATCAACATCACCAACACAGGCCTGATTTACGCCGTAGACCCCACACAGCAAGGCGTTCCGCAAGAACAGCTGATTGGTACCTTGATGCTGCGCGATGCCAGCACCACGAACTTGATCAAACGCGAAGACGGCTTATTCCGAGTTGACGAAAAACCAGTTGGCACGGACTTTGCAACTGGTCCAGAGCCAGTTTCTTTGACACCGCAGGCTTTAGAAGGCAGCAGTGTCAATCCAATGGCATCGATGGTGAAGCTGATTGAACAGAGCCGCTCGTTTGAGCATCAGGTTCGCATGATCAAAGAAAGCAAATCCAACGATGAGTCGGGCGCCTCCATGATGAAGGTGTCCTGAATTTGACAGATTAAAGGGGGCTTAAAGCCATGGATGCATCATTATGGGTAGCCAAAACGGGTCTTGACGCGCAGCAGACGCGCATGAACGTCATCTCAAACAACTTGGCGAACGTGAGCACGACTGGCTTTAAACGCGACCGTGCCGTTTTTGAAGACTTGCTCTATCAAAACGTCAAACAACCCGGTGGTCAAACCACCAACAACACCTTGTCACCCACGGGCTTGATGCTCGGTACNGGTGTGAAGATCAATGCCACTGAAAAACTGCATTTGCAGGGCAACTTGATCAACACCCAATCGCCTCTGGACTTGGCGATCATGGGCGGTGGCATGTTCCAAATTCAAATGCCAGACGGCACCACGTCGTACAGCCGTGACGGCAACTTCAAGATCAACAACACCGGTCAAGTCGTGACGGCATCTGGCTTTCCGTTGATTCCCGCGATCACCATTCCGGAAAACGCGGCCAGCGTGACCTTTGGTCAAGACGGTACGGTGTCTGCCGAAATCGTCGCCGGCGGCGGCTCACAAAACATTGGCCAAATCCAAATTGCACGCTTCGTCAACCCAAGCGGTTTGAAGCCCATTGGCAACAACTTGTTTGAAGCCTCACAAGCCAGCGGCGTGGCGCAGGTGCTCACGCCCGGTTTGAACGGCGCAGGCGCTTTGAAGCAGGGTTCGCTCGAAGCCTCGAACGTGAACGTGGTGGAGGAGATGGTCAACATGATCGAAACCCAGCGCGCTTACGAGATCAACTCCAAGGCCGTCTCGGCTGTGGACGGCATGCTCAAGTTCTTGAACCAAAACATCTGAGTGAGGTTCTTCATGAAAACACTCCGTTCACTGTCTGCCATCGGTCTCATCGCGTTGCTGCAAGGCTGCGCCACCGAGCCCGTCGACATGGTCATGCGACCCTCGCCGGAGTTCCAACCGGTGTACCCACTTGCCGCTGACCGGCAAAAAGTTGCCACCGGCGGCATTTACAGCAACCGGCAAAGTGATGCCTGGTTTGGCCGTGGCCGCAATTACCAGGTGGGCGACATCATCACGGTGTTGTTGAACGAATCGACCCAAGCCGCTCGCACACAAAACACCGATGTGAGCCGCGAGTCCAAAAACTCATTGCCCTCTGGCTTCAACACCAAGATCGGCAGCATGAACCCGTTCTTTAGCGGTGTGGACGTGAACAACAACAACAACAGCTCCAAAGGGGCAGGCAAGGCTGACCAACAAGCCTCGTTGTCTGGCTCAGTGGCTGTGACGGTGGTTGAAATTTTGGCCAACGGCAATTTGATGATCCGCGGCGAGAAAAAACTCGGACTGTCTGAAGGCACCGAAGTCATTCAAGTCTCTGGCGTCATCCGCCCCGAAGACGTGGGCCCCAACAGCACCGTGCAATCGCGCCGCTTGGCCAATGCACAAATCGCGTATCGCGGTTCGGGTGATTTGGCCAACGCGACCAAAGCAGGCTGGGGTACCAGCTTGATGCACAAATACTGGCCTTTCTAAGCCGCACCACTGATCGAACGAGTACCTCATGAATCGTCTCTCCACTTTTGTTCGCGTCTGCTTGACCAGCGTCTGTGTGCTGGCTGCAGGTGCAGCGCAAGCTGACCGCGTCAAAGACTTGGCCTCGCTCGCCGCCCAACGCCCCAACCAATTGATTGGTTACGGTTTGGTCGTCGGCTTGCAGGGCACAGGCGACGATGCCTCGGTGCCGTTCACCACGCAAAGCATGAAAGCCATGCTCTCGCAAATGGGTGTGCGCATTGACGGTCCCTTGACCGACTTTGAAACCGCTGCCACTGCGGCGCGTGTGGACATCAAAAACACAGCAGCCGTTTTGGTAACGGCTGATTTGCCCGGCTTTGCCAAGCCCGGCCAACGCATTGACATCAACGTGTCGGCCATTGGCAAAGCGTCTAACTTGCGGGGTGGTAGCTTGATCATGACCGCCATGCGCGGTGTCGACGGCGAAATTTACGCACTGGCCCAAGGCGCCTTAACCGCCACGGGCATCGATGCCAA
>JGI25913J50563_1000065_pt1 | contig 18020 bp, 18 predicted proteins | sample LauGreSp1BDMLBSN_2_FD_50563 | JGI IMG/M metagenome (IMG submission 50563)
TTTGGCCCGGGTTTTTCTTGCACAACGCAACCAGCTCTTTGACCGTTTTGGCAGGCTGGTTTTCATTACAAATCAGCAAGTTGGGGGTGACACCCACCAAGCCAATGGGCGTGAAATCGCGCTCCACGTTGTAGCCCAGCTTGGGCTGCAAGCTCGGTGCAAGTGCATGGCTGTTGATGTGCGCCATCAGCAAGGTATTGCCATCGGCGGGTTGCTTGGACACGTAGTCCGCCGCAATCACACCGGCAGCACCGCCTTTGTTGTCAATCACGATGGTCACACCCCACATCACTTGGAGCTTTTGTGCCAACACACGCGCCAAAGCATCGGTGCCTCCGCCGGGCGGGAACCCGACCACGATGCGAATCGGGCCGGTAGGCAAGGTCTGTGCGTTGATCATGGGCGCAGCCAATGTGACGGCCGTGGCGGCACTGGCTTGAAGTAGCGTTCTGCGTTTCATACTGTCTCCTTCGTGTGTTTATGACTTGACCAACGGGGGCACAGGGTGTGCCGAGAAAAAGTCCATGGCCGCATGCACGCCAGAGCCTGCCAGCTTGACGCCGCTGAGCTTGAGGCCCATTTCGCAAGCGGAAAGTGCAGCGATCAATGTCAAATCGTTGCAGTCCCCCAAATGGCCGATGCGGAACATACGGCCTTTGACTTTGCCCAAACCGGTGCCCAGTGAGCAGTCGAAGCGCTCGTAGATCAATTTGCGCACGGCGTCGGCATCGATGCCTTCAGGGGTCATCACGCCCGTGAGGATGGGCGAATACACCTTGGCATCCGCACACTGAATCGGCAAGCCCCAGGCGTTCACGGCCGTGCGCACGCCCTCGCCCCAACGCAGATGGCGTTTGAACACAGCGTCCAAGCCTTGGCCCAAAATCATGTCGCAGGCTTCACTGAGGCCGTACATCAAATTGGTATTGGGGGTGTAGGGGTAGTAGCCTGTTTTGTTGATCTCCAGCATTTCATCCCACGCCCAAAACGATTTAGGCAAGTTCGAGTGCTTGCTGGCTTCGATGGCTTTGGGTGACAGCGCGTTGAAGCTGATGCCTGGCGGCAACATCAACCCTTTTTGCGAACCGCTCACGGTCACATCGACGCCCCATTCGTCGTGGCGGTAGTCGGCAGAGGCCAAGCCCGAAATGGTGTCGACCAAAAGCAGCGCTGGGTGTTTGACGTTGTCGATGGCACGACGCACCGCTGCAATGTCACTGGTCACACCCGTCGACGTTTCGTTGTGAACCACGCACACAGCTTTGATGCTGTGGTGGGTATCGGCCTTGAGGCGCTGCTCGATCATGTCGGCGTTCACGCCATGGCGCCAGCCTTCGGCACCAGGTAAACCCAAAAACTCAGTCTTGATGCCCAACCGCGTGGCCAGCTTGTTCCACAGCGATGCAAAGTGCCCTGTCTCGAACATCAGCACATGGTCACCCACGCTGAGGGTGTTGACCAAAGCAGCCTCCCAAGCGCCAGTGCCTGACGCGGGATAAATCATCACGGGGTGCTGGGTTTGGAAGATCTTTTGCATGTCCGCCATGACCTTCAGGCCCAACACGGCGAACTCAGGTCCACGGTGGTCAATGGTGGGCAGGCTCATGGCCCGCAAGATGCGGTCTGGCACGGGTGACGGCCCTGGGATTTGTAAAAAATGACGGCCCGTGGGGTGAAAGTCTAAATTCAGCATGAACAGATGTCTCCTTGTGTTTTGTCTATTTTTTGCATACAAAATTCATTTGTCAACTATCGTTCACCCTAAATACCAATTGGTTAAAGGATTGACGATCTTATTTTTTGCATACAAAATATGCGCATGACTGCAGAAATTTTGTCCATCCCGCGCACCGCCCTTCACAACCAAGTCACGCACCGGCTGCGACAGATGTTGGTGGAAAACCAGATNGCACCCGGCGCCAAGCTCAATGAGCGCACCTTGTGCGAGACCTTGAACATCTCGCGNACACCGCTGCGTGAAGCCATCAAAGCCTTGGCTGCCGAAGGTTTGGTGGAGTTGTTGCCGAACCGAGGTGCCGTGGCTGTGGCGCTGAGTGAGGAGGATGTACACAACACCTTCGAGGTGATGGCGGGCTTAGAGGGCCAGTCGGGCATGCTGGCCGCCCAGCGCATCACCGATGCCGAATTGAACGAAATTCGCGCCCTGCATTTAGAAATGATGGCCGCGCATGTGCGCCGCGATCTCTCGACCTATTACCGGCTCAATGCCGCGATCCACCGNGCCATCAATGCAGCCGCCAAAAACCCTGTGCTGGCGGCCACGTACGACCAAGTCAACGCACGCTTGCAAGCCTTGCGTTTTCGTTCCAACCAAGATGAAGAAAAGTGGAACAACGCCATGAGCGAGCACACCCAAATGATTGACGCCTTGCAAGCCCGAGATGCCGTCGCGCTGCGCGATGTGCTGGTCAAGCACTTAGAACACAAACGCGAGGTGGTGATTGCGCAGCTGATCGCACAACGCCTGAGCGCCGCCCAACCCACCAAAAACACACGCAAAGCCTGACCATGAACGCACCCCTGCCCCGCCACATCACCGACACACCCGCCGCCACCTACGAACGCGTGGCCCATGTGAGCAACGAAGTTGCGGGCCGATTGGCCGCCCGCTTGCGCAGTGAAACCCAAGGCGACGTGCTGTTTTCAGCCGCGGATCGTGGTCGCTACGCCACCGACGCCTCCATTTACCAAGTCACGCCTGTGGGCGTTTTTGTGCCACGGCACGCCCACGAGGTGCCCATCGCGCTGGCGATTTGNCGCGACTTGGGCGTGCCCATCGTGCCNCGCGGTGGCGGCACCAGCCAATGCGGCCAAACCACGGGCGCAGGCTTGGTGATTGACCACAGCAAGCACATTCGCCGTGTCATCCACCTTGATTTGGCTGAGCGCACCGTCGAAGTCGAACCTGGCATGGTGCTGGACCATTTGAACGCCGAACTCAAAGCCCACGGCTTGTGGTTCCCCGTCGATGTGTCGACCAGCGCGCAAGCCACCTTGGGCGGCATGGCGGGCAACAATTCTTGCGGCAGCCGATCGATCGCTTACGGCAACATGGTGCACAACGTCGTGGGTGCCAATGCCTGGCTGAGCAATGGCGATTTGCTCAAGCTGGGGCGCTACGGGGACAGCAGCGGTCGCGCCCAACAAATGGGTGATTTCGTCAAACACTTGGCGCAAGGCTTGGCCCCCGAACTCGAGGCCCATTGGCCCAAAGTGATGCGACGCGTGGCGGGCTACAACCTCGATATTTTCAACAACCAAAACGAGCGGCCCTACACCTCTGACGGTTCGGTGAACTTGGCACACCTGCTGATCGGCAGCGAAGGCACCTTGGGACTGACCCAATCACTGACGCTGAAACTGAGCGATCTACCCCGCGCCAAGGTGTTGGGCGTGGTGAACTTTGACAGCTTTTACAAGGCCATGGATGCGGCGCAGCACATCGTCAAATTGGGCGATGGCACGCTGACGGCGGTGGAGTTGGTGGACCGCACCATGATCGATCTGTCGCTGCAAAACCCAGCCTTCGCGCCCACCATTCGCACCGCCTTGATCGGTGAACCAGAGGCGGTGCTGCTGGTGGAATTTGCAGGTGCCAACAAAGACATGCTCAAACCCAAAATGCGCCAACTGGTGGAGCTGATGGGNGACCTGGGGCTACCGGGCAGCGTGGTAGAAATGATCGAAGATGCGCCACAAAAAAACCTGTGGGAAGTGCGCAAAGCCGGCCTGAACATCATGATGAGCCTCAAAGGCGACGGCAAGCCGGTGAGCTTCATTGAGGACTGCGCGGTGCCCTTAGAGAGCTTGGCTGAATACACCGACGAGCTGACCCAAGTGTTCAAACGCCACGGTACCAAAGGCACGTGGTATGCCCACGCCTCCGTCGGCACATTGCATGTGCGCCCGATTTTGGACATGCGCCGCAACGGTGCCGCCAAGATGCGCCAAATCGCCGATGAAGCCAGCGCCTTGGTGCGCAAATACAAGGGCGCCTACAGCGGCGAGCACGGCGATGGCCTGTGTCGTGGCGAGTGGATTGAGTGGCAATTTGGCCCCAAGATCAACGATGCATTCACACAAATCAAACAGCACTTAGACCCGCTGAATTTGTTGTCCCCCCAGCGCATCGTCAACCCGCCCAAGATGGACGACACCTCGCTGATGCGCTTTGGCAATGATTACAAAATCATCCCCATCCAAACCGCGCTGGACTGGCGTGCATGGGATGTGCAAAACGATCCAGCCACCGAACAAACCACAGCACCCGGCACCGGTGGCGACGCCGCCCAAGGCTTTGCCAAAGCCGTGGAGATGTGCAACAACAACGGTACCTGCCGCAAATTCGACGCAGGCACCATGTGCCCCAGCTACCGCGTCACCCGCGACGAAAAGCACCTCACCCGTGGACGCGCCAACACCTTGCGCTTGGCGCTCAGCGGCCAACTGGGTAGCGAAGGTTTGAGCAACCCCGAGCTGCTCGAAGCCATGGACTTGTGCGTGGGCTGCAAGGGCTGCAAGCGCGACTGTCCCACGGGTGTGGACATGGCGCGCATGAAAGTGGAAACACTTCATCACTACAAAGCAAAACACGGCTACACCTTGAAAGACCGATTGATTGCATATTTGCCGCGTTACGCCCAGCACGCGGCGCGTTGGTCTGGGTTGCTGAATTTGCGCAACAAAATTCCGATGCTGGCCCAACTGGCGGAACGCTTCACAGGCTTGTCGGCCCAACGCAGCTGGCCAGCTTGGCACAGCGCGCATTTCTTTAACCAAGGCACACAAGGCGTTTCAAAAGAAGCGGTGCTGCGTGCAACCCAACCTGTGGTGCTGTTTGTCGACACCTTCAATGGCTACTTTGAGTCAAGCAATGCCCATGCCGCGCTGCGCGTGCTGCAGGCCGCTGGCTACAGCGTGCATGTGGCGTCTAAAAATGAAAGGGGTCACGGCGCTGACGAGGGGCATTTGTGTTGTGGCCGAACTTTCTTGGCCAACGGCATGGTGGACAAAGCCCGTGAACACGCCCACGAACTGATCAACGCCCTGCTGCCGTTTGCCGAGCGTGGCATCGCCATCGTGGGCCTGGAACCCTCGTGCTTGTTGACCTTGCGCGACGAAGCGCTGGTCTTGGGGCTGGGTGAGAAAGCGCACACCGTCAGCGCACAAAGCCTGTTGTTTGAAGAGTTCCTGGCCCGTGAAGCGAAAACTGATGCCTTGGATACGCTGAAGCAAAGCCTCCAACCGGCGAAAAAAGCCATCTTGCTGCACGGCCATTGCCACCAAAAAGCCTTTGGCCTGATGCCACCTGTGTTGGATGTGATTCGACTGATTCCGGGTGCGGCCCCCGAATTGATCGAAACCAGTTGCTGCGGCATGGCAGGCAGTTTTGGCTACGAGGCGTCACACCACGAGGTGTCCATGCAGATGGCTGAACTCAGCTTGTTGCCTGCGGTGCGCGCCAAGCCCGATGCGATCGTGGTGGCCGATGGCACCAGTTGTCGCCATCAAATCGAAGACGGCACGTCTCGGCAAGCGATCCATGTGGCCCAACTCCTGAGCGACCACCTGGCCCCTTGAGTCGATGACCTCGCGCAGCTTATTGCGGTACCAAGCACCAAGGGGCTTGGTATTCGACGAGACCCATCCACAGGGCCCAGCCTGAGCTAGCGGCCAGTGCCGCACCCGCCAAACGGACACCCCATGCGCCGCTGCGCCCATCCATGGTTTGGGCGCCACGCAGGCGCAACCAAAGCCAAGGGCCAATCGTCAGCACCACGGCACTGCCCAAAGCAAACAGCGCCATCACGCCAGCGCCTTCCAGCGGGCTGTTGCTGAGTGCAGCCACCAACAGCGCCCCGTAGAGTAAACCGCAAGGCATCAAGGCCCACAAGACCCCCAGCAACACAGCACCGCCATGGCGCAGCTTGAGGTGCGCCGTCAAGGTCTGCACGCGACGCCAAATGCTGCGGCCAAAGCCTTCCAGCCAAATCGGTTGCTCACCGCGCCAAAGCAACAGCACACCCACCATGAAAGCCATCATGTGTAGCAAAGTCCACACAGGGCGAAACACAGCTGACTGTGTGCTGAGCCAACCCACCCCTTGCATGGTGGTGGCAGCCAATGCACCTAAGGCGCTGTAGCCGATGATGCGGCCCAATTGAAACAAGAGCATGGCCGAAGTGCCCTGCCCGCCTGATTGTTTTTGCGCAGCTCGCCCGATGCCGGCGCATGCGGCCCCGCACATGGCTAAACAGTGCGGCCCACCGGCCAATCCCATGAGGAGTGCGGTGAGGGCCAAAGTGGTGTTCATCAAATGATTTTAGAGAACCTTGCGCGGTTCTTGTCGGCTTGCAGGTATTTGTCAAAGACCATGGCCACGCCACGCACAAAGAACCAACCCAACTCGGTCACATGAATGCCCGACTCGTCAACGATCAACAAGCCTTGCGCTTGCATCGCAGCCAAAGCCTCAAGCTCGGGCGCGAAGTACTGCTTGAAGTCGATCAAGTGCGACAACTCCACCGATTCAAACAACACGCTGCCCTGACACATCAGCGCCATGATGACGGTGCGTCGCACCAAGTCATCGCGCGTCAAGGCCATGCCACGCACCACCGGCAAACGGCCTTGGTTGAGCAAGTCGTAGTACTCATCCAAGGTCTTCACGTTTTGGCTAAAGGTGGGACCCACGCGGCCAATCGACGAAACGCCCAAGGCAATCAGGTCGCAATCGGGCTGGGTGCTGTAGCCCTGAAAGTTGCGATGCAAGCGGCCTTGACGTTTGGCGACAGCCAAGGCATCGGTGGGCAAGGCAAAGTGGTCCATGCCCACATACACATAACCCGCAGCCATCAACACGCGCATGGCACTTGAGAGCATGACCAGCTTCGAGGCCGCAGGCGGTAAGTCTTGCGTGTGGATGCGGCGCTGTGGCTTGAAGCGATCGGGCAAATGCGCGTAAGCGTACAAGGCGATACGGTCGGGGCGCAGCTTCACCACTTGGTCCAGCGTGCGTTCAAACGTCTCCGGCGTTTGCATGGGCAAGCCGTAAATCAAATCAACGTTGACCGACTCAAAGCCAAGCTCGCGTGAAGCAGCCACCAAGTCAAACACCTGCTCAGCAGGCTGAATGCGGTGCACGGCTTTTTGCACAAGGGGTTCAAAGTCTTGCACACCAAAGCTCAGGCGGTTAAAGCCCTGCTCTGCCAAGGCAGCCAAACGATCACGCGAGACGGTGCGTGGGTCAATCTCAACCGAGTATTCACCGCCGGGCGCAAAGTGAAAATTGCGACGCAGCATGGTCATCAACTGNGCNAATTCGGCATCACTTAAAAACGTGGGGCTGCCACCGCCCAAGTGCAGTTGGGACACAGTTTGGCCCTGGCCCAAGTGCGCCAGATTCAAATCAACTTCGCGCGCCAAGTAGCGCAAATACTCTGCGCCACGCTCATGGTGTTTGGTGATGATCTTGTTGCAAGCACAGTAGTAGCACAGCGATTCACAAAACGGGATGTGCACATACAGAGACAAGGCGTATGCCTTGGTAGCCAACCCATCGCGTCGCTGTTCTAGCGCACGCACATAGTCGTCCTCGCCAAATGCTTCAACAAAGCGGTCTGCTGTGGGGTACGAGGTGTAGCGGGGGCCAGCCACGTCATAACGACGCAGCAGCTCTGGATTGAGGACAAGAGAATGCATAAGTTCACATGTAAATTTGAGATCCATAATAGGCGTACGGCCTCGCTGAGGGGTTGATTTGCATCAACATAAGACTGTCTGTATTCATGAATCCAACCAGTATCAAAGTCGCTTGCTCTAACTGCAATTTGCGTGAACTGTGTATGCCATTGGGCTTAAGCGAAAACGAGATGACGCGTGTCGACGAGGTGGTGACCACACGTCGAAAATTGGCGCGCGGAGAAAGCCTTTTCAGAAACGGTGACAAATTTCACTCACTGTTCGCGATTCGCACGGGCTTCTTCAAAACACGTATTTCCACGGAAGATGGCCGCGACCAAGTGACCGGCTTTCAGATGGCCGGAGAGATCATTGGTCTAGATGGCATCGTCAGCGACCTGCACACCTGCGACGCCGTCGCGCTTGAGAATGCGGAAGTGTGTGTGATGCCGTTTGACCGCATTGAAGAGTTATCACGCGAAATCACATCACTGCAGCGCCATGTGCACAAAATCATGAGCCGTGAAATCGTGCGTGAAAACGGTGTGATGTTGCTGCTGGGCAGCATGCGCGCCGAAGTGCGTTTGGCGGCGTTTTTGCTGAATCTATTCCAGCGACTGCATGCCCGTGGCCTGTCTCAAACCGAAGTCATTTTGCGCATGACACGCGAAGAGATTGGCAGTTTCTTAGGCCTGAAGCTTGAAACGGTGAGCCGCACGTTCTCGAAGTTTGCCGATGAAGGCATCATTGAGGTGAAGCAACGCCATGTGCGCATTTTGAATCCCGATGAGCTCAAGCTCATCGTGAATGCACAAACCTGCCAGCCTTGTTAAGCCGATAGTGGCTCGCAGCGCACCTCTTGCTTAGGGCATCCGTCTGGGCGCGCAGTCGGCACCAAGGGGCAACGGTTCATCTCGAAGGGTGAGACCGACAACAACGTGGTCAAAGCGCTGGACCCTGCTGTGATGGCCCAGAAGGCAAAAAATGACAAGGTGTAAACACCTTGTCGCGACAACTCAATGGGATGGCCAAACCATTGCAAGTCTTGCGGGTCGACAAAACCAAATACCAGCATTTCCAAAAATCCTGCAAGCAAGAAAGCTGGCCATGCAATCCACATCATTCGCTGACTCAACATATCAATTCTCCTAAAAAGGAATTTAAATCAGTTTAGGTCTGAATGTGATCACAAAGTCATGGGGTTTTCGTGGGGGTCTCAGGCTTGGTCGATTCAGGCTTTGGCGTGACCACATGGTTGCGCGCTTGCATGGCCGGCGCGAGCTGAAGGTCTCGCTCTGCAGCCAAGGTCTTGTTGATCTCCAAGCCACGGCGGTAGTAGTCGTCTGCCACCACGGGGTCTGGCACACGAATCGCAATGGCCAAGGTGATGAAACCAGCGACGACAACCGCAGCAGGCCCTGCAATGATCAGCCACACATGGCCATATTGCCACCAAGGCTTGGTATCAGGTGTATTTTGTTTCATGGTCAGTTACCGAGGAACGATGAACACAGATTTTTCGACCACGAACTCATCGGTGCCCGTGGCTTGAATTTCAAACATGATTTTGTGCGAACCGCCTTCGACAGAGCCATAAGGAATGTCAGCACGCAACACCACCCAACGGGCTTGTGCGGGGTCTACCATCACATCGGTTTCGGTTGTGATTTTTAACCCAGGCAACCCCTTCACAGACAAGTGATAAGTTTGCACCGTCTCAGCGGCATTCATGATTTGCAGACGGTAGACGTTTTCTAAGGTGCCGTATTCGGTGATCCGCGACAAGGTCGAACGGTCACGCACCACATCCACCTTGAATGGCGTGCGCAAGCTGAGTGAGACCAACAAGCCCACCGTCACCGCCACCAAAATCATGGTGTAAATCTGAATACGCGGGCGCTTCAGACGCTGCCACATTTGCTGCGGCGTCCACTTGTTGTCCATCGCGTTTTGCGTGGCGTAGCGCACCAAGCCACGGGCATAGCCCATCTTGTCCATCACGGTGTCGCAGACATCAGCGCAGGCACCACAGCCGATGCACTCGTACTGCAAACCATCGCGAATATCAATACCCGTGGGACACACTTGCACGCACAAGGTGCAGTCCACGCAAGCACCCAAATTCATTCCGAGGGCTTCAGACTTTTTAGAACGCGCACCCCGAGGCTCACCCCGTTCGGTGTCGTAGGTCACGATGAGTGTGTCGTTGTCAAACATGGCGCTTTGGAAGCGCGCATACGGACACATGTACTTACACACTTGCTCGCGCATAAAGCCCGCGTTGCCATACGTAGCAAAAGCGTAGAAGAACACCCAGAAAAGTTCCCACGAACTCATTTGCGTCTGGAAGAACTCCATCGCCAATTCGCGGATGGGCGTGAAATAACCCACAAAGGTAAAGCCCGTCCAGATCGANAGGAAGATCCAAATGAGGTGCTTGTACCATTTCTTAACCAACTTCTCTAAGGAGAAGTCAGCGTCATCCAAGCGCATGCGGGCNGAGCGGTCGCCTTCGACCTTGCGCTCAATCCACAAGAAAATTTCGCTGTACACAGTTTGCGGGCACGCATAGCCACACCACAAACGGCCAGCCACGGCGGTGAACAAGAACAACGCCAAGGCAGAGATCACCAACAAACCGGTGAGATAAATGAAGTCCTGTGGGTACAAGACCAAACCAAAAATATAGAAACGGCGCGACGCCAAATCAAACAAAACGGCTTGACGTGTGCCCCATTCGACCCAAGGCAAGCCGTAAAACACCAACTGCGTCAGGACCACAAAAATCCAGCGCCAATAAGCAAAGATGCCCTCGACAGATCGGGGGTAGATTTTTTTAGANGCAGCATAAAGCGAAACCATCGCCTCGTCCGCAGAGCCCGAGGGCTCTGGAACGATGGGGATGGTCTTGCGCTGCCTAGCGTCGTCAGCAGAATTCAAAGTGTTTTACTTCGTTGCAGCAGGTTTGTTTGAGAAGCCCCACACATAGGCGGTCAACACGTGAATTTGTGATTCAGTCAAACGGCCTTCTTGCGCAGGCATTTGGTTAACTTTACCGTTGTTGATCATCGCAGTGATGGCCTCCTCACCCCAGCCATGCAACCAGATCTTGTCGGTCAAGTTAGCAGAGCCAATGGCTTGAATGCCTTTGCCGTCAGGGCCGTGACAAGCAGCACATGAACCGAACTTGGACTTACCCAAAGCGGCACGCACAGAGTCGTGTGGGCTACCCGACAAGCTCAACACATAGTGTGAAACGTTGCGGATGTCGTCAGGCGTGCCCACTGCGGCTGCCATGGGAGGCATTTGACCCATGCGACCTTTGGTGAGGGTCTCTTTGATCTTGTCGGGGGTACCGCCGTGCAACCAGTCCTTATCGGTCAAGTTGGGGAAGCCTTTTGAGCCATGTGCNTCAGANCCGTGGCACTGCGCGCAGTTGTTCATGAACAAGCGCTCGCCCACAGCCATGGCTTTGGGGTCTTGTGAGAGTTGCTCAGGCGTTTGGGCGTTGAAGGCAGCATACAAAGGCTCCAAGTCTTGGTTAGCCTTGGCCACCTCAGCTTCGTATTGACCTTGAGAGGTCCAACCCAACTTGCCTGCGTAGCTACCCAAACCTGGGTAAGCCACCCCATACACCACAGCAAACACCATGGTGATGATGAACAACCACAGCCACCAACGTGGCAATGGGTTGTTCATCTCGCGCAGGTCACCGTCCCATACGTGGCCAGTCGTACCATCGTCTGTGTCGTGCGCTGCCACTTTGACCTGGGCCGAGAACCACAGCAAGAATGCGCAGTACACAACGCCAAAAATGGAGATGCCGGCCACGAAGATGGACCAAAAATTACTTGTGAAATCACTCATGATTCGATTCCTTTACAAAGACCGCTAGGCCTTAGTCTTGATCGAGGGGCAGCTTTGATGCGGCCTCAAAATCTTCTTTGTTACGTCCAGAAAAAGCCCACGCCATGATGCCAATGAACACGGCAAATGAAATCAACGTGGTCGCAATGCGCAGATCATTGACATCCATGGGGTGTTTCCTTTATTTGAGCGCAAGGCCCAGAGATTGAAGGAAAGCGACCAAAGCGTCGATCTCGGTTTTACCCGTGACGTCTTCTTCTGCTTTTGCAATTTCTTCATCCGTGTAAGGCACGCCCACTGTGCGCAATGCCTTCATGTGTGCAGGCATGGCTGCTGCATCGACCAAGTTTTTGGTCAACCATGGGTATTCAGGCATGTTGGACTCAGGCACCACATCGCGAGGGTTGTTCAAGTGAACACGATGCCATTCGTCGCTGTACTTACCGCCGACGCGAGCCAAGTCTGGACCTGTGCGCTTGCTGCCCCATTGGAAGGGGTGGTCATACACAGACTCGCCTGCCACGGAGTAGTGGCCGTAGCGCAATGTTTCAGCACGGAAAGGACGGATCATTTGTGAGTGGCAGTTGTAGCAACCTTCACGCACATAGATATCACGACCGGCCAACTGCAAGGCAGTCAAAGGCTTCACGCCCGTAACGGGTTCAGTGGTGGACTTTTGGAAGAACAAAGGCACGATCTCNACCAAGCCGCCGAAAGCGACAGCGATCAAGATCAACACGATCATCAAAAAGTTATTGGTCTCCACGCTCGCGTGNGAGAAACCTTTGGAATTGTTATCAGACATTTAGTTCTCCTCAAGCGTGCGCGGGTGCTGGGATGGACACGGTCACGGTATTGCCGCTGGTAGCGGTCTTGACCACGTTCCACAACATGATGACCATGCCGCTCAGGTACAACAAACCGCCGCCCACACGAATCACGTAGAACGGATAAGTGGCTTTGACAGATTCGACGAAGGTGTAAGTCAATGTGCCGTCAGCGTTGATGGCGCGCCACATCAGACCTTGCATCACACCGGCAATCCACATCGCAGCGATGTACAACACGATACCGATGGTGGCCAGCCAGAAGTGAACTTCGATGGCTTTGACGCTGAACATTTCCTTGCGGCCGAACAACTTAGGAATCAAATAGTAGATAGAGCCCATGGACACCAAGCCCACCCAACCCAAAGCGCCCGAGTGCACATGGCCGACGGTCCAGTCTGTGTAGTGGCTCAAGGCGTTCACAGTTTTGATGGCCATCATGGGGCCTTCGAAAGTGGACATGCCGTAGAACGACAAAGACACGATCAAGAAACGCAAGATAGGGTCGTCGCGCAGTTTGTGCCATGCGCCAGACAAAGTCATGATGCCGTTGATCATGCCGCCCCAGCTAGGTGCCAACAAGATGAGCGAAAACACCATGCCAACGGATTGCGTCCAATCAGGCAAAGCGGTGTAGTGCAGGTGGTGAGGACCCGCCCACATGTAAGTGAAGATCAAAGCCCAGAAGTGAACGATCGACAAGCGATACGAGTACACAGGGCGGCCGGCTTGCTTAGGGATGAAGTAATACATCATGCCCAAGAAACCAGCTGTCAAGAAGAAGCCCACCGCGTTGTGGCCGTACCACCACTGCACCATCGCGTCTTGCGCGCCNGCGTAGGCAGAGTAAGACTTCATCATGCCAGCAGGGATCGCAGCGCTGTTGACGATGTGCAGCAAGGCCACCGCAATGATGAACGCACCGTAGAACCAGTTGGCCACGTAAATGTGTTTGACCTTACGAATACCCACCGTGCCAAAGAACACCACAGCGTAGGAAACCCACACCACGGCAATCAACAAGTCGATGGGCCATTCGAGTTCAGCGTATTCCTTGCCTTGGGTGAAGCCCAAAGGCAAGCTGACCGCCGCCGCCAAGATGACCAATTGCCAACCCCAAAAGGTGAAGGCTGCCAGTTTTGGCATAAACAAAGCCGTGTGGCAAGTGCGTTGGACCACGTAGTAGCTGGTAGCGAACAAAGCGCAACCGCCAAACGCAAAAATCACGGCATTGGTGTGCAACGGACGCAAGCGGCCGTAGGTCAACCAAGGAATACCAAAGTTCAATTCGGGCCAAGCCAATTGAGAAGCGATGATCACGCCTACCAACATGCCAACCACGCCCCAAACCACCGCCATGATGGAAAACTGCCGTACAACGGTGTCGCTGTAGACGGCTTGCTCTGATGAGTTCATCGGTCACCTTTCATTATCAAACCAGTATCGTCAATTAACTTTGACAAGTTATTGATTCAAATCAATCATCGCGAAGAATACGCTCGCCTTCTTGCTCCACGCTGTCAAATTGGCCCTTGTCAATGGCCCACCAGAGGCCACCCAAGATAGATAACACCAAGAGCACTGACAGCGGAATCAACAAATACAAGATATCCATCAAAATCCTTTGGTAAGCCGTAAAGAGTTCAGTACGACCCACAACGAGCTCAACGCCATTCCCAAACCGGCCAGCCAAGCGGGCAACAANCCCACCACAGCCAAGGGCACACAAACTGCGTTGTAAGCAGCNGCCCATATCAAGTTTTGCCGGACCACCCGCAGGGTCTGCCTAGCCAACTTGACGCTTTGCGCGACAACCAACAAACTGCCCCCCATCAGCACCAAGTCCGATTTGGACTGGGCCAAAGGAACCGCATTGCCGAAGGCCATCGAGACATGCGCACCAGCGAGTACCGGCCCATCATTGAGACCATCACCCACCATCGCCACCCGCGCGCCTTGAGACTGCGCGGTCTGCATGCGAGAGAGCTTGTCTTGCGGGGTACATGCACCAAAAGCTTGGACGATGCCCACTTGTTGGGCGACTTGTTGCGCCGATTCAGGCCGATCGCCCGAGAGCAACCACACATCGACGTTCAAATTTCAGGGCCTGCACGGTTTGCACCGCGTCAGCACGGACATCTTCAGACAGTTGCCAGCTTGCTAGCCACTCGTTTTCACTGCATAAGTGTACTTGGCAATCACCCGCACTCGCGGGTATTCCCTTGGTTTTTGGCGCACAAAATGCAGCTGAACCTAAGCGAAACAAGCCGTTGCGATGGCCTTCTAAGCCTTGACCAATCATTTCGTATACATCTTGCACTTCGAAGTCGGGGCCACTTGCTGCCGAGTTGTGCGCTTGCACCAAAGCCCGAGACATGGGATGGAGCGAATGCTTGGCCAACGCAGCAGCTAGACCCAGCGCATATTCAGGCGTGACGCCCTCGGCGGTGATGACCCGCGTGACACGCTGGCCGTCTTGGGTCAGGGTGCCGGTCTTGTCAAATATCAACGTATCGATTTCAGCGAGCGACTCTAAGGCTTGCAAATTGCGCACCAGCACACCATGACGGGCCAAATTACCCGCCGCAGCCAACATGGCCGCAGGCGTGGCCAGTGACAGCGCACATGGGCAGGTCACCACCAACACGGCAACTGCCACCATCAAGGCATGACTGGGGCTGGTCGGCCACCACCAAGCCGCCGACAAAGCGGCCAACACCAACACCCCGACCAAAAAGGGCTTGGCAATGCGGTCTGCAAGTTGCGCCAGGCGAGGTTTTTGCAGCGATGCGTTTTCCATCAAGGACACGATTTGCGAGAACTGCGTGCCCTCGCCTACCTGCACCACGCGCACCGTCACGATGCCGCTCAAGTTGTGACTGCCAGCGACCACCGTGTCGCCCACGCCACGCGCTTGCGGGTGAGACTCACCGGTGAGCAAGGCTTCATCAGCCAAGGTTTGGCCTTGCAAAATCACCCCATCGGCGGGGAAGCTTTCGGAGGGCAAGACACGAATCACATCCCCTACCAACACGCGTCGAACGGCCACCCGCTCAAACGCACCATCGGGCAATTGGCGCTCCACGCTGTCGGGCAGGCGGTTCATCAAGGTCTCTAGTGCGCCTGCCGTGCGGTCACGCACGCGCAACTCCAGCCAGCGACCTGTGAGCAAGAAAAACACAAACATGGTGAGGGAGTCGTAATACACCTCGCCACCAAACAGGCCGTTGGGCTCAAACGTGGCCGCAGAGCTGAGCAAGAAGGTGATGACCATGCCCAAGGCCACCGGCAAATCCATGCTCACACGACGGGCGCGGATGTCACGCAAGGCATTACCTAGGAATGGGCCGCACGAAAAAAACACCACCGGCAAAGTCAACACCCACGAGGCCCAGCGCAACAAAAACACCATGTCGGGCGTGATGTCGCCCTCTTTTGCCACATAGGCGGGATAGGCATACATCATGACTTGCATCATGCAAAAGCCCGCCACCAGCCAACGCCACAGCGCCCGTCGGCCTTCTTCATGGCGCGCCTGGCGCAAGCTGGTATCCGCTGCTGGCAAAGCGCCGTAGCCTGCCTTGGCAATGGCGGCCATCCACTCAGAGGGTTTCACACGCGCTGCCGACCACACCACCTTCGCGCGGTGCGTGGCAGCGTTCACCTCGGCCGACTGCACGCCGGGCACCGACATGAGCGCCTCTTCCACCGTGAAGGCGCAGGCAGCGCAGTGCATGCCCTGAATCACCACATGCGAATCCCACCAATCATTGGGGCCTTGGCTGTTTCCGGTTTTGTGTGATTGGCTAAAGCGCAACCACTCTTGGCGGTCGTCCAGCAGTTCGGTCATCGAATTATCAGAATGCATAAGGGTTGTTACCTAACGATGTGGACTTATCCTAGCTTGACGTATGTCAAGCTTCTCAACACGACATGCGGTAAGCTATTTATCAAGATCAACAAAAGGAGCAGTTTATGTACAAACGAATTTTGGTAGCGACCGACGGTTCCGCTTTATCCAAAAAAGCTGTTGCCAGTGCCATTGAATTGGCTGCGGTTACAGGTGCTGAACTGGTGGCTGTCAAAGTAACACCACGTTACCCACAAAGCTACTTCGAAGGCTCATTGCCACTGACTGCCGCCGAAGTTTCAAAAATTGAAACAACTTGGACCGATGCCGCTCAAAAAGTAGTGGACGCAGTCGCCAAGTCAGCCAAAGCCAAAGGCGTGACTGTCAAAGCTGTGGTCGTCAAATCAGACATCGTGTCTGACGCTGTGCTCGCAGCTGCCAAAAAGCACAAAGCCGACTTGATCGTGATGGCCTCACACGGACGTCGTGGCATCAAGCGCTTGCTGCTGGGTAGCGAGACACAACAAGTGTTGACGCACGCCAGCGTGCCCGTATTAGTGCTGCGCTGAGTCTTATGCGGTGATGCGCAGCTTGGCCTCTTGGTATTCACGCTTCAAGCGTGCCACCAATTCAGCGGCAGGCACAACGGCCTTCACCGCTGCAATGCCTTGCCCGCAACCCCAAATATCTTTCCAAGCCTTTTGCGCGCCACCGCCAAAGTTCATTTGGCTGGGGTCGCTTTCTGGCAAATGCTCGGGGTCTAGGCCTGCTTTGCGGATGGATGGCGCCAAGTAATTGCCGTGCACACCGGTGAACAAGTTGCTCAGCACGATGTCATCCGAGTTGCCGTCGACCACGGCTTGCTTGTAGTCGTCTCCGGCACGCGCTTCTTCGGTCGCAATGAAGGCAGAACCAATGTAGGCAAAGTCTGCCCCCATGGCCTGCGCAGCCAATACCGCGCCGCCCGTGGCAATCGAACCGCTCAGTGCCACCGGGCCATCAAACCATTCACGAATTTCTTGAATCAAGGCAAACGGGCTCTTCACCCCAGCGTGGCCGCCTGCACCAGCTGCCACGGCGATCAAACCATCCGCGCCCTTTTCAATGGCTTTCTTGGCGAACTTGTTGTTGATCACGTCATGCAACACGATGCCACCGTAGCTGTGCGCCGCCGCGTTCACGTCTTCACGCGCGCCCAAAGAGGTGATGATGATCGGCACTTTGTATTTCACGCACAACGCCATGTCGTGCTCTAGGCGGTCATTGCTTTTATGCACGATTTGGTTGATGGCAAACGGTGCGGCCGGTTGGTCTGGGTGATCGCGGTTATGCGCCGCCAACGCCTCGGTGATTTCGATGAGCCACTCTTCCAGCTGCTCAGCGGGACGAGCGTTCAAAGCGGGCATAGACCCCACCACACCCGCTTTGCACTGCGCAATCAGCAGCTTGGGGTTGCTGATGATGAACAAGGGCGAAGCGATGACGGGGAATTTCAACGACTGCAAAACCGCAGGTAAACGTGACATGTCAGACCCTTCAGAAAATTCAGGGCACTCAAAGTGCCCTGATGATGACTCGGTAGTTTTCTCTAGCGCCGTGGCTTAGAAAGCATCCAACGCCAGTTCCGTCACGCTGTCCGCACCGTCCACGATGCTGTCGCGCAGGCCCGGTACTTGGGTCAAGATGTGGTCAGCATAGAAACGGGCGGTGGTGATTTTGGATTGCATGAAACCCACATCTTCGCCCTTGGCNAATAGCGNTTCAGCCACCAACAA
>JGI25913J50563_1000068_pt1 | contig 17728 bp, 19 predicted proteins | sample LauGreSp1BDMLBSN_2_FD_50563 | JGI IMG/M metagenome (IMG submission 50563)
AATACATGGCGACCTTGAGCAAGTAAGCNTTTGGCNTATGGACACCTTGCCAAACAACGTCAATGTTGGTGTGGTGTTCAAAGCGGCGAAGCGCTTCGCGGTCAACGGCATCTTGAGTGGCGTTATGGCGCTGATGTACTGCCAGGCAGCACTGGCACTCGACATCAACCAAGCCAACGAGGCCGAGTTAGACAGCGTCAAAGGCATGGGCCCAGCGCTCAGTGCCAAGGTGCTCAAAGCCCGCGCAGAAAGCCCTTTCCATAGCTGGGCAGATTTAATGCAACGCGTCTCAGGCATTCGCCAAAGCAAAGCGCAAAAGTTTTCTGAACAAGGCTTGACTGTCAATGGCCAAGCGTTTGACACCAAACCATAAGACCTCGCCCAAGTCATTGACGCAATGACAACTCGGCAGCTTGCAGCGCTTCCAATGCATCTTCGCGCCAGAAGGTTGCTGCAGCCAAGAAACCTTCCCAGACACAGCCATTGCAACCGCGTCCGCAGCATGTGGTGGGCTCAGGCGGCGGGGCGCGCAAAGTCACGCCGCATGCCGTGGCAAGCGCCTGCGCACTGGCGAAAAAGGCCTGTGCGCTAGGGCCATCACTCAGGACCATCAGGGCTAAAGATTCGATGCTCATGCCCGAATCCTAGCCGCACCCAGAACGTTTATTTGTTGGCGTTCGGAAAGAACAACTGTTCGCCGCCAATCTTGTAGGAGGCAATCACGGTTTGGCCCGCAGGCGAAACCACCCAGTCCACAAACTTCTGTGCCATGTCCGCTTTGATGTGAGGGTGTTTCGCCGGGTTGACCACCATCACACCGTATTGGTTGAACAAGCTCTTATCGCCCTCCACCAACACTTGCAAGTCTTGGCGGTTCTTGAAGTTCAACCATGTGCCACGGTCGGTCAAGGCATAGGCACCGGTTGACGATGCAATGTTCAATGCTGGGCCCATGCCGCAGCCGCATTCTTTGTAGCCTGCACCTTTGCTGCCAACGGCCTCGCTCTGCAAACCTGCCTGCTTCCAGAAGCGCAGTTCTGCTGCGTGTGTGCCGCTCTTGTCGCCGCGAGACACGAAGGCTGCTTGCGTGCTGGCCACTTTTTGCAAGGCAGAAACGATGTCTTTGCCACGCGTCTTCGCGGGGTCGTTGGCGGGGCCGACCAACACAAAATCGTTGTACATCACGGGCGAGCGCTTCACGCCAAAGCCTTCAGCCACAAACTTTTCTTCGGCTGCTTGGTCGTGCACAAACAACACGTCCGCATCCCCACGACGGCCTGTGTCTAAGGCTTGACCCGTGCCCAAAGCCACCACTTTGATTTCGATGCCCGTGGCTTGTTTGAATGCAGGCAACACGTGCGTAAACAAACCCGATTGCTCAGTGGACGTGGTGGAGGCCATCACAATGCTGGGCGCTTGTGCCTGCGCAACGCTGCTGCCCAGCGTCAAAGCCCCAGCCAATAAGCTGGCTAAAGAAAATAAATGCGTGCGACGTGTCATCCCAACTCTCCTTTTAAAAACAAATGCGCCTCGGGGTGACTGCCCCCCAAAGGTCGATTGAAAAACTCATCCACGGGCAGATCGGCCAACACGCGACCTGCTTCCAAATAAATCACGCGTGTGGCCAAGCGTTTGACTTGGCCCAAGTTATGGCTGCTGAACATCAGGCTCACACCATCGGTGGCAACCCAATCAGCCATCAAACGTTCCACTTCGCGCTTGGCGTGTGGGTCTAGGCTGGACGTGGGCTCGTCCAGCAACACAAAGTTCGGCTGTAACGCCCACGCACGCGCCAGCGCCAAACGCTGCTGTTGACCGCCAGACAAGGTACGGGCCGATCGATCGGCCAAGTCTTGCAAGCCAACACGCGCTAAAGACTGCATGGCACGTCCATGGGCATCGCGCCAAGGCACACCTTGCAGCCACAAACCCCACACCACAAAGCGCAACACCGATGCGCGCAACATGTGTGGACGCTGAAACACCATGGATTGGGTCACTTGCGGCGCGACTGAAACTTGGCCACTAGACGCCCTAAGCAAGCCATGCGCCACACGCAGCAAGGTACTTTTGCCACAACCATTCGCCCCCACCAAAGCCAGGCGCTCGTTCGCATGCATCTGCAAACTCACGCCGTGCAACGCGCGGTGTGCACCGAACTGCACAGATACATCGTTCAGGCTCAATACGGTGCTCATACCAACACCCCTTGCACGGGGTCGGTGCCAGAACCATCGAGGCGTTGTCGCCACCGACGCAACGCGGAGATGCACACGTTCAGCAGCAGCACCACGCTCATCAACACAAAGCCCAGCGCCAGCGCCAGGGGCAAATCCCCTTTGCTGGTTTCCAAAGCGATGGCGGTGGTCATCACCCGGGTGAAGCCTTCGATGTTGCCGCCCACCACCATCACCGCCCCCACTTCGGAAATGGCGCGGCCGAAGGCGGCAATCAGCACGGTCAACAGCACGTAACGCTCATCCCAGGCCAACAATACGCTGCGCAGCCAAGGCTGGGCGCCCAAAGATTGCAACTGTTCGCCGTGGCTGCGCTCAGCATCCTCCACGCATTGACGGGTCAGCGCCGTCACCACGGGCAGCACCAACAGCGCTTGCGCCAGCACCATTGCCTTGAGGCTGAACAGCCAACCCAAATATCCCAGAGGCCCCGTGCGCGAAAGCATCAAATACACCAACAAACCCACCACCACCGAAGGCAGGGCCAACATGGTGTTGAGCACTGTCAACAGCCCATCGCGCCCAGCAAACCTAGCCACCCCCAGCCACGCGCCCAAGGCCACACCGAGGCTGCAGGCAATGCCTGTGGCCAAGACGCTGACCCACAGGGAACGGCCNACGATGGACCAAAGCACAGGATCTAGCTGGGTAAGAAGTTGAAAGGCCGTTAAAGCGGTATCTGTGAACGTGGTCATAAATCAATAAAAACTTCAGTTATCGTAGTGAGCTCCCTAAAACCTCACCATATGTTCATTCGTGCATAGCGTTCACCTTCACTACACCCTCAGCCACCGCAACGATGCCGACGGCGCATTGAGCAAAGAAACTGCGTTGCTGAGCCATCCTCTGATGGCGTTGCTGCAAGCCGTGGCAAAACAAGGGTCTATCTCAGCGGCCGCACGACAACTCAATTTGTCCTACCGCCATGTGTGGGGTGAACTCAAACGCTGGGAAGATGTGCTGGGCCACGAACTCATCGTGTGGGAGAAAGGTCAATCCGCGCGCTTGACCGAGTTCGGCGACAAGCTGATGTGGGCCGAGCGACAAACCCAAGCCCGATTAGCGCCTCAACTCGAAGCCCTGCGTGCCGACCTCGAACGCACCTTTGCCGTGGCCTTTGACCCAGATGCCCATGTGCTCACGCTCTATGCCAGCCATGACGATGCACTGCCCCGCTTGCGCGAACATGCGGCCAGCGAAGGCCTGCATTTGGACATCCGTTTTTGCGGCAGCGTAGACGCCATTCGCGCACTGAACGAAGGGCGATGCACCTTGGCAGGCTTTCATACGCAAATCCAACCCAATCAAAACTCACACACGGCCAAGGCCTACCATGGCTTGCTCAAACCCGGTTTGCACAAAATCATTGGCTTTGCCACACGCACGCAAGGTCTGCTCACAGCGCCTGGCAACCCAAAGGAACTTCACAGTTTGGCCGATGTGGTGCGCACCCAAGCCCGCTTTGTGCAACGCAGCCCTGGCACGGGCACACGCGTGCTGCTGGACGACTTGCTGGCCGAAGTCCGCCTCGGCCTTGACGACCTGAACAACTGGCCCGACGAAGAGCCCTCGCACACGGCCTTGGCAGAAGCCATCGCCTCTGGGCGCTGTGATGTGGGCCTAGGGATTGAGAGCACCGCACGCGCTCGCGGCCTAGGCTTTGTGCCTTTGGTGCAAGAACAGTTTCATTTGGTCTGCCTCAAATCGGCCCTCGACACGCCCGCCACGCAAGCGCTGTGCGCCTTGCTGCAAGAGGACTCATGGACCCAAGTGCTCAACACCCTGCCCGGCTACCAAACCGAAAATAGCGGACAAGTGCAATCCCTCAGCCAACAACTGCCTTGGTGGACCTTCAAGGGCACAAAAAACAGCCGCTAAGCCCTGAGTGCCCTGTGAACTAATTTCAAACACGGGGTGAAAACTTCAACCGACGTGAGGCGGAAAAAGCCTTTGCCTTGGTAACATCGCCGGTTAGCAAAAAAATGGAGGCACTCCGTGTCAAAACTTCTTAAATTTGCACTAGGCGTCGACCGCATCAGTGAGCAATTTGGCCACGTTGCGGCATTCGGCGTTTTAGCAGCCGCCGTCATCTCGGCAGGCAATGCCTTCATCCGCTATGGATTTGATATCAGCTCCAACGGCTGGCTCGAAATCCAGTGGTATTTATTCGCCACGACCGTGATGTTGGGCGCACCCTTGGTGCTCAAACTCAATGAACATGTGCGCGTGGACTTGCTCTACGGCAAGCTCAAAGGCAAGGCACCTGTTTATGTGGACTTGTTCGGCTTGGTGCTGTTCTTGTTGCCCGTGATGGGCATGTTGGCATGGTTGAGCTTTCCGCTCTTCCTCAAGATGCTTCTCACCGGCGAAATGTCAAGCAATGCAGGCGGCTTGATCCGTTGGCCTGCGATGTTGCTTCTCCCTCTAGGCTTTGCATGGATGTACCTGCAAGGTTTGAGCGAAATCATCAAGCGCGTGTCTTACTTGCAAGGCAAGTTTGAAATGGACACGCACTACGAAAAGCCAGTGCAGTAATAAGAAAGACAAGCATCATGCAAATGGAAAACTTCGCACCCATCATGTTCGGCGGCCTTGTGCTGACGATGTTGATTGGCTTCCCCGTCGCGTTCTCGCTGGCGTTTTTGGGCTTGGCTTGTGGCTTCTTTGCCATCAGCATGGACTGGTTTCCCGCCAGCTTCATGTCCAACTTGCCATTGAACATTTTTGGCATTCTCAGCAACGACTTGCTGCTGGCCATTCCCTTCTTCACCTTCATGGGTGCCATTCTTGAAAAGTGTGGCCTCGCCGAAGACATGCTTGACTCGATGGGCCAGTTGTTTGGCACCGTCAAAGGCGGCTTGGGCTACTCGGTCATCATCGTGGGCTTCATCTTGGGCGCCATCACCGGTACGGTGGCTGGCCAGGTGATTGCCATGGCTTTGATCTCGCTGCCTGTGATGATCCGCTACGGCTACAACATGCGCTACGCCACCGGCGTGCTGGCGGCCTCAGGCACCATCACGCAGTTGGTGCCACCATCGCTCGTGTTGGTGGTGATGGCTGACCAACTCGGCCGCTCTGTGGGCGATATGTACAAAGGCGCATGGGGCCCCTCCTTGCTGCAAGTGGGCATCTTCGCGCTCTACACCTTTGGCTTAGGCATCTTCAAACCTGACCATGTGCCGGGCATCCCTAAAGAAGCTCGCACAGCCGATGGTTTCCATTTGTGGATGAAGTGCTTGCGCGGCATCATCCCCTCTGCCTTCTTGATCTTCGCCGTGTTGGGCTCGATGGGCGGTTTGCCTGGCATCAACACCGCCATCGCCACCCCCACCGAAGCCGGCGCTATGGGTTGCGTGGGTGCCTTGATCTTGGCTGCGATCCATAACCGCTTGGACAAGGACCTGATCTGGGAAGCCATGCACAGCACCATGCGCCTCACAGCCATGGTCGTGTTCATCTTGATTGGTTCACGCGTGTTCTCGATGGTGTTCCAAGGTGTGGACGGTGCCAAGTGGGTGGAACACTTGCTGACAGGTTTGCCTGGCGGCCAAGTGGGCTTCTTGATTGTGGTGAACATCTTCATCTTCTTCTTGGCCTTCTTCCTCGACTTCTTTGAAATCGCCTTCATCATCCTGCCCATGCTCGGCCCCGTTGCCGAGAAGATGGGCATCGATATGGTGTGGTTCGGCGTGCTGCTGTGCGTGAACATGCAAACCAGTTTCATGCACCCGCCCTTTGGCTTTGCGCTGTTCTATTTGCGCGGCATTGCCGACACGTTGTTTAAAGAAGGTCGCATTGAAAAGCCCGTCAAGTCCAACGACATTTATATGGGCGCCATTCCTTGGGTGTTCATGCAAGTGATCTTGGTGGTGATCGTGATCTTCGTGCCCGAGACCGTGACCATGTTCTTGGACAAAGAAGAAAAAGTCGACATCGACAAAGTGATCATCGAGATGCCGACGGAGCAAGAAGTGCCGGAAGCCGAACTCAAGCTCGACGGCACCAAGCCCACTGCAGCCGACAACGCTGCAGAGGAACAAAAACGCATGGAAGACTTGTTTAAGAAATAAAGTCGCCTTGCACACCAGCCCCTCCGGTCCGTCCGCGAGGGGCTTTTTCTTGTCAGCACAAAGGCACCACGATGAGCACCCTTGCACACACCACACCCCCGGCATCAGGCCCCCAGCCTTTTGTGTTTCTACCCAGTGCACAAGTGATTGAAGGCACCGCCTTTTCTCGTTCATTTCAGGCCATCACTTGGGCCACCTTGCTGGGTTCTGGCTATTGGCTGTTGAGCCTTTGGCAACAGGGCAAATTCGGCGGCGACACGGGCATTAACGGCTTGCGAAACGCGGGCTGGTTCGTCTTGGGTTGGACCTTGCTGGCTTGGACCACCTGGCATGTCATGCGCAGCCACGTCCGCCTAGATGCACAGGGCATTCACCAAACTTGGATTTGGGACAAGCACATGCGCTACGACGAATTGGCCTACGCCAAACTGATCCGTGTCCGCGGCTTGGAATGGTTCATGGCACCACGTTTTTATGTGCGCACTTTGATGGGCAAGTTTGCTGTGTTTTACGTGAGTGATCGCATGGTGCAAAAAGATTGCGAACGTCTCAGTGCAGAACTGGCCGCATTTCGCGAATTTTAAAAAAGCTTTGCCCCATGAAAAAACCGCGCCGAGGCGCGGTTTTTTTGCTTTCACAAAGACTGAATTACAGCTTTTGTTTTTGCATGAACTGGTCGAATTTGGCTTCTGGGAATTGGAACCACAAATTGGAGTCAGCACGGAATTTGGAGTAGTCGGCGTAAACCTTTTTCCAGTTTTCGTTCTTGGCAGAAATTTCGCTGTAATAAGCCATTGCTTCTTTGAACGCTGCAGCCATCACGTCTTTGGGGAACTCGCGCAGCTTGGTGCCTGAGCCCACCAACTGCTTCAAAGCAGCGGGGTTACGTGCATCGTACTTGGCTTGCATGTCGGTGTGCGCCATGGCAGCAGCCGCTTCGACGATGGCCTTGTTCTCTGGCGACAGGGCCGCGAAGGCTTTGTCGTTGATGAAGAAGTCGAGCTGTGGGCCACCTTCCCAGAAACCTGGGTAGTAGTAGAAGGGAGCGACTTTGCTGAAGCCGAGCTTTTGATCGTCATAAGGGCCAATCCACTCAGCAGAGTCGATGGTGCCTTTTTCCAACGCAGGATAGATATCGCCGCCAGGAATGTTTTGTGGCACAACGCCCAAACGCTCGAGCACCTTACCGCCAAAGCCACCGATACGGAACTTCAAGCCTTTGAGGTCAGCGACGGATTTGATTTCTTTACGGAACCAACCACCCATTTGCGCACCCGTGTTGCCGCCAGGGAAGTTGACGATGTTGTACTTAGCGTAAAACTCGCGCATCAGCTTCAAGCCGTTGCCTTCATACATCCAGGCGGTCATTTGACGGCTGTTCAAACCGAAAGGAATGGCACAACCCAAAGCAAAGGTTTCGTCCTTGCCAAAGAAGTAGTAAGGGGCTGTGTGCGCCATTTCGACGGAGCCTTGTTGCACACCGTCGACCACGCCAAACGCGGGCATGATCTCGCCAGCAGCATGGACCGAAATCTCGAACTTGCCACCCGACATTGCTTTGACAGCCTTGGCAAACGTATCGGCAGCGCCGTGGATGGTGTCAAGCGACTTAGGGAAGCTTGAGGCCAAGCGCCAGCGAATGGCGGCTTGTGCGTGCACTGCTGGGGCTGCACCGGCAGCCAAGATACCTGCAATACCTGCATTTTTAATAACGGAACGACGGTCCATGAAGACTCCCTTGAGTTGTTGATACAGATCGTTTTTCAGGCGCACAGGTGTGACGTGAGGCCTTCAACGATGGGGCATTGTATGCAGCTGCAAACACCCCCAGACGCACGGGTTTACCCCCGAAGAACATGTATTGCAAAATTCTTCAGAAGGCTTGAAATTACTTCAATGAAAAGTTAATTCAAAAGCGTTGCAAAACGCTTTTCGATGGACGCTTGAATGCCAAGCGCATCCAGTCCTAGCTCTGCCAACAACTGCGCATGGTCACCATGTTCGGTGAACACATCACCAACGCCCAACACCAACACAGGTTTGGGTTGTTGGAGGTCTTGCAAAGCTTCCAGCACCGCCGAACCAGCGCCACCCATGACAGCGCCCTCTTCCACCGTGACCAACGCATCATGCGTGGCGGCGATTTGGGCCAACAACTCCGTGTCGAGTGGTTTGGCCCAACGCATGTTGACCACCGTGGCGTTGAGTGCTTCACCCGCTTGCAACGCGGGATAGAGCAGCGTGCCAAACGCGAGGATGGCAATGCGCTTACCTTCGCGACGCACTTCGCCTTTGCCAAATGGCAAGGCTTGCAGGCCCGGCTGAACCAGCACGCCCACACCCGCGCCTCGTGGATAACGCACAGCCACGCAGTGGTCTTGTTGGTAGGCGGTCGTCAATAACTGACGGCACTCGTTTTCGTCGGATGGGCAAGCGATGCTGACGTTGGGAATGCAACGCATGAAAGGAATGTCATACAAGCCCGCGTGCGTAGCGCCATCCGCACCCACGATGCCAGCGCGGTCCAGGGCCAACACCATGGGCAGCTTTTGCAGCGCCACATCGTGGATCACTTGGTCGTAGGCGCGTTGCAAGAAGGTCGAGTAAATCGCCACCACGGGCTTCAAGCCCTCGCAAGCCAAACCAGCGGCAAAGGTGACCGCATGTTGCTCGGCAATGCCCACGTCGTGGTAACGCTCGGGAAAGCGTTGGTGAAACGCCAGCATGCCAGACCCCTCGCGCATCGCGGGCGTGATGCCCACCAACAGCGGGTCGTGCTCGGCCATGTCGCACAGCCATTGGCCGAACACTTGGGTGAAGGTGGTTTTGGCTGGGCTGGTTGCAGGCACCAAACCCACAGCGGGGTCAAACTTACCTGGGCCGTGATAGGCCACGGGGTCAGCCTCGGCCAGCTTGTAGCCTTGGCCTTTTTTGGTCACCACATGCAGAAACTGCGGGCCTTCCAAGTGCTTGATGTTTTCCAGCGTCGGGATGAGTGACTCAAGGTCATGCCCATCAATCGGCCCAATGTAGTTGAAGCCAAATTTTTCAAACAAGGTGGCAGGAACGACCATGCCTTTGGCATGCTCTTCAAAACGCTTGGCCAGCTCAAACAAAGGCGGTGCGCCCTTGAGTACTTGCTTGCCCACTTCTTTGGCGGCTGAGTAAAACTTGCCGCTCATCAACTGCGCTAAGTAGCGATTGAGCGCGCCCACGGGCGGGCTGATAGACATGTCGTTGTCGTTCAAGATGACCAGCAACTTCGAGGTGGACACGCCACCATTGTTCAAAGCTTCAAAGGCCATGCCAGCCGTCATGGCGCCGTCGCCAATGACGGCGATGGCGTGGCGCTGCTCGCCTTTTTGTTGGGCAGCGATTGCCATCCCTAGGGCGGCCGAAATGCTGGTGGACGAGTGGGCCGTGCCAAAGGCGTCGTATTCACTTTCGTCACGGCGCGGGAAACCGCTCAGGCCGTGGCGTTGACGCAGCGTGCTCATTTGGTCGCGGCGACCCGTCAAAATTTTGTGCGGGTAGGTTTGATGGCCCACGTCCCACACGATGCGGTCATGCGGGGTGTTGAACACATAGTGCAGGGCCACGTCAATTCCACCGTGCCGAGGTTGGAGCTGAGGTGGCCACCGGTTTTGGCCACACTGCTCAACACGTATGAGCGCAATTCATCGGCCAGCGCAGGCAGCTGGTGGCGCGGCACAGCCCGCAGGTCTGCGGGTGAATTGATGGTTTGCAACAAATTGGGCATGACTGATGTGGCTCGCTTTAGGTATTCCGGTTCACCACGCGCTCGGCCAAGGCGGCCAAGGTGTGGGTGTGCGTCAAGCCCGTGCTGCGCAAGGCGTCTATGGCCTCGCGCAACAAAGACTGCGCATAAGACTTTGCCTCTTCCAAACCCAACAATGAAACGTAAGTGGGTTTGTCGTTCGCAGCGTCTTTGCCTGCTGTTTTACCAAGCGTGGCTGAATCGGCGATGACATCCAAAATATCGTCCACCACTTGAAAGGCCAAGCCCAAAGCCTGCCCATAGCGCTTGAGGCCGCTCAAGGCTTGTGGGCTTGTTTCTCCGCACGCGGCGCCCATCATCACGCTACCTTCTAGCAAAGCACCAGTTTTGAGGCGGTGCATCTGGCGCAGCTGATCTTCGGTCAAGGCCACACCCACGCTGGCTAAGTCAATCGCTTGACCACCAGCCATGCCTGCGTGCCCTGCTGAAGTAGCCAATAAGCGACACAAACGCGCTTGCACACTGTCGGGAATCGCCGAACCTTCGGGCGTCAAGAACTCAAACGCCAAAGCCTGCAAGGCATCGCCCGCCAACAGCGCTTGGGCTTCACCAAACTGCACATGCACCGTGGGCTTGCCACGACGCAGCACATCGTTGTCCATGCAGGGCATGTCGTCGTGCACCAACGAATAGGCGTGAATCAATTCCACAGCACACGCCGCTCGCAAAGCGGCTTCGTCGAGTGCGGTGTCTTGCGCGCCATCTGCGATGGCTTCACGCGCCGCCAACACCAGCAAGGGGCGCAAGCGTTTGCCCCCATCGAGCACCGCATAACGCATGGCCTCCCCCAAGCCTGCGGGGGCTTCGGGGCTGATCCATTGGGTCAGCGCGTTTTCAACAACAGCCAGCCAATGGTTGCTCCATTGGTCGAGATCAAGGGATGTCATGGCGAGGGGCACGACCGCGTTCACGTCGGCGTCCAAGATTTCAAAGCGCCGTTGTCAAGCACCTTGATTTGCTGCTCTACCGCGTCCAATTGAGAGCGGCAGTAACCCAAAAGTTCAGCACCACGTTGGTAGCCCGACAACAAATCGGCCAAGGGCAACTGGCCTGACTCCATTTGTTGCACCAAGCCCTCGAGCTCTTTCAAAGCAGCCTCGTAGCTGACGGGCGCTGTGTCTGCGCCGCTTGGGGTGGTTTTGGCCTTGGGCATGGTGTGCGAGTATCCGTTTGAAGGTGGGTCAAATAGCACGACATTTTAGGGCGGCGACGGGCAAAGTTGCCCCCTTGGGTACAATGTCCACTCTTCAATCGACCTTCGGGCCGATTTATTTTTGTCCACTTATCTCCCTGTGGGGGGTCTTTAGGTCAGGTCACCCATGTCTGATTTAAGTCTTCAACTGCAGCAGGCGCAAGCCCAACTACCAGTTACCAGTTATTTCGATGAAGCGCTTTTTCAGCGCGAACTGGAGACCATCTTTCTGCAAGGGCCCCGTTATGTGGGCCACCAGCTTGCCGTGCCCCATTTGGGCGATTACTACGCTTTGCCACACGAAGGCGAGGGGCGTGCGCTTGTGCGTTCGACTGCGGGTGTCGAGTTGGTGTCCAACGTCTGTCGCCATCGCCAAGCGGTGATGCTCAAAGGCCGTGGCTCGCTCAACGCACAAGCCCCTGGCTCTGCCGGCGGCAACATCGTCTGCCCTTTGCACCGCTGGACGTATGCGCCCTCCGGAGAACTGCTGGGCGCACCCCACTTCTCGCAAGACCCATGCTTGAACCTCAACAACTACAAGTTGCGCGAGTGGAACGGCTTGCTGTTTGAAGACAACGGCGTGGACATCGAAGCTGACTTGGCCAACATGGGGCCGCGCGCTGCGCTGGACTTCACCGGCTTTGCCCTTGACCGCGTCGAACTGCACTCGTGCAACTACAACTGGAAAACCTTCATCGAGGTCTACCTTGAGGACTACCACGTCGGCCCCTTCCACCCGGGCCTCGGCCAGTTCGTCACCTGTGATGACCTGAGCTGGGAATTCAAAGACAACTACTCCGTGCAAACCGTGGGTGTATCGGCGGGTTTTGGTAAGCCGGGCTCACCGACCTACCAAACTTGGCACGACATGCTGCTGAAGTACCGCAATGGCGAGCTGCCCGAGCGCGGTGCGATTTGGCTTACCTACTACCCCCACATCATGGTGGAGTGGTACCCGCATGTGTTGACCGTGTCGACCCTGCACCCGATCAGCCCGACCAAAACGCTGAACATGGTGGAGTTCTATTACCCAGAAGAAATCGTCGCCTTCGAGCGCGAGTTTGTTGAAGCCCAACAAGCCGCGTACATGGAAACCTGCATCGAGGACGACGAAATCGCCGAGCGCATGGACGCCGGCCGCAAAGCCCTGATGCAACGCGGCGACAACGAAGTCGGCCCCTACCAAAGCCCTATGGAAGACGGCATGCAGCACTTCCATGAGTGGTATCGCGGCAAACTGAACTTCTAAAGCGCATCGATGCAAGCCCTGTGGATGCTGCTAGGCGCGGCCTTCTTTGCCACCATGGGGGTTTGCGTGAAGTTAGGTTCTGCGCATTTCAATTCGGCAGAATTGGTGTTCTATCGTGGCGTGGTCGGCGTGGTGTTCTTAGCCATCATTGCGAAACAAAAAAAGGTATCGCTGGGTACGCAGTACCCAGGCATGCACATCTGGCGCTCCACCATTGGCGTGCTGTCGCTCAGTGCTTGGTTTTACGCCATTGCCAACCTGCCACTGGCCACCGCCATGACGCTCAACTACATGAGCAGCGTATGGATTGCCGCCTTTTTGGTGGGCGGCGCACTGATCAACTGGAACCCACAAGACGGCCGCAGCGCTTGGTCGCAAGGACCACTCGCGCTCAGCGTGATTGCTGGCTTTGCAGGTGTCGTGATGATGCTGCGCCCCACCGTGGAACAAAACCAAATTTTTGCGGGCCTCATCGGTTTGATGTCAGGCTTTGTCGCCGCCTTTGCCTACATGCAGGTGATGGCGCTGGGTCGCATGGGCGAGCCCGAAACCCGCACCGTTTTTTACTTTGCCATCGGCACCACCGTGGCCGGCCTCATCGGCATGGCCTTTGCCGGTGTGTCTGAATGGAACTGGCAGCACGCGGTGTGGCTGCTGCCCGTGGGCATCTTTGCGTCATTGGGCCAACTGTGCATGACCCGCGCCTACAGCCAAGGCGCCACATTGGTGGTAGCCAACTTGCAATACTCGGGCATTGTGTTTGCCGCCCTCTACAGCTTGCTGCTGTTTGGCGACGACATCCCACTCATCGGTTGGGCGGGCATGGCACTGATCGTGGTCAGTGGCATGACCGCCACCTTGCTGCGCGCACGCGCCGCGCCTAACGCACCTGCTGAAGAACACTGAAGCAAGGTTTCACCCATGAACTCTGACGGACTCGCCATGTATTCAACCCTCATCAGCGCCGCCCAACTCCAAAGCTTGCAAACCAGCGGCGCAGCGCTGCTGGTGTTTGATTGCACCTTCGATTTGATGAACCCTCCTGCGGGCCACGCACAATATTTAGAGCAACACATCGCAGGCGCACTGCACGCAGACCTGGACCAACACTTGGCCACGCACGACGATGCCAAACGCGTGAACGGGGGCCGCCACCCGCTGCCCCAGCGCGAGGTATTTGCCGCTTGGTTGCAAAGCATGGGCCTGAACCACGACACGCAAGTGGTGGTGTATGACCGCAACGGCATGAACTATTGCGGCCGCTTGTGGTGGATGCTCAAGTGGTGCGGCCACGAGGCTGTCGCTGTCCTTGATGGTGGCTTTCAGGCGTGGGTGGCTGCCGGTGGCTCTGTGGCCTCAGGCGATGCAACCGCAGCGTCCCGTGCCATGCAGGCGGCAGGCAACTTTGCCCTGCGCGAGCCACTGGTGAAATTGGTAGGCACTGCCACCGTGTCTGCGCATTTGGACGACGGCACACAAACCATCGTCGACGCACGCGGTGCGCCGCGCTATCGCGGCGAGGTGGAGCCACTCGACCCTGTGGCGGGTCACATTCCCGGTGCATTGAACCGCCCTTTCAACACCAACCTCAATGCACAAGGCTTCTTCAAAAGTGCGGCTGAGTTGCGCGCTGAATTTGCTGCACTGCTCGGCAACGCCAAGCCCGAAACCGTGGTGCACCACTGCGGCAGCGGTGTGAGCGCAGTGCCTAATGTGTTGGCGATGGAAGTGGCGGGCCTTGGCCGCACCGCCTTGTATGCGGGCAGCTGGAGCGAGTGGTGCAACACGCCCGGGCTACCCTGCGAAAAATCCTAAGCTAGTGCTGCGCCCACTCACCCAAGGTGGCGACCAAGGCAATGCCGGCAAACAACCAAGCAACTTGCGCAGCTGTCTCTTTGGGTGAGAGACGTCTTTGCAATTGTGGAATCAAGTCGGCCAGCGCCACATAAATAAAACTGCTGGCAGCGGCCACCAAAAAGAACGGCAAGTACTCTTGCAACGCGCCCACGAGCAAGTAGCCCACCACACCGCCAATAGCCGTGACACCACCGGCTAGGGTGAGTTTGAACAACGCCGCACGCGGGTTGCTGAGGGTTTGGCGCAACACCACCAAATCGCCCACATGGTGCGGCACTTCGTGGGCCATCACCGCCAGTGCTGCAGCAATACCCAAACGTGGGTCAGCCACAAACGCGGCAGCAATCAAAATGCCATCGCCAAACGCGTGCACGCTGTCGCCCAACAACACGGCCCAGCCACCGCTGAGGTGGTTTTGCGCGTGCTCGCCTTCGTGTGCGTGGTGCGCATGGCCGTCATGGTCATGGTGCCCAGGCCCATGCTCGTGTCCGTGATGCCACAACTCGGCCTTGTCGAGTAAAAAGAAAAACACCAAGCCCACCAACAAAGCCGCAAACAAAGCATGCGCTGAAACGCTGGCCTCTACCGACAACTCAAACGCCTCAGGCAGCAGTCGCATGAACGCCGTGGCCAGCAAAGCGCCCGCAGCGAGGCTGAGCAAATGTTGGGTGAATCGCGACAACAGGGCATGCGCCAACAGTGCTGCAATCCAAACACTACCCATACCCGCGACGAGTGTGCCAATAAGAATAGAAATCAAGGTCATGGNCTGATTATCCAGCGTGAAATGCGGAGACTCGAAACCATGACTTTGTAGAGCTAATTACCGCAACACGCCAGCAAAGAATGCTGCGAGTTCGTCATAGCCATCAAGTGGCAACACATGCGCCACATATTGGTCGGGGCGCACCACGATCATGCAACCCTTGTCGCGGCTGATCCCGCGCATGTCAAAGATGTCGCCAACGCCCTTGTGATCGACGCAGAACACTTTTTCGTGGTCTTGCAAACCGAGCTTGCCTGTCTTTGGCTTGAGCAACGAAGGCATGTGCTCGTAGGCCAGCTGATCAAAGGTTTGCTGGAACACCGCGCGGAAGTCGATCACGGCGTCAATGTCTTCACCCTTGCGTGTGTGCTTAACGATGGGTGAGTTGGCATTGGTCTCCAGCCAGTTAGAAAGCGTGTGAATCGCTGAGCCTGGGTTCGAGCTATCCGACTTCGCAGCAAACGCATAAATGCGCCAGCGTGCGTCGGCCTCGGCCACATGGCCCAGTTGCATTTGCTTGGCGTCTGACACGCGCACCACGGGTGCTGAGTGAAAACGTCGGCCCACCTCTTCACCTTTGGCCAGTGCTTGGTGGGCGCTGGCGGCAAACAAATACGAGGTGTCGTACTTCACCGCAGTGCCGCCTGTGAACTCTAAGTTGTCTTTGAACTGGCGAATGATGCGCGGCTCTTCTGTGCCATCACGCTCGGCCTGCGTGGTGGGAGCGGACATGACACGAGACCATTTATGGTCGGTCTCGACCAAACGTTTGGCTTCGGTCAAACGCTCTTTGGAATAGCTGCGCAAGAGGCTGGGGTTGGCACGGCCTTGCAGCACATGCACCAGTTTCCAGCCAAGGTTGAAGGTGTCTTGCATCGACACGTTCATGCCTTGCCCCGCTTTGGGTGAGTGGGTGTGGCAGGCATCGCCTGCGGTGAAGACGCGTGGGTCGCGGTCAACGCCTTCGGGCACGTCATCAAAGCGGTCGGTGATGCTGTGGCCAATGTCATAGATGGACCACCAGACCACTTCTTTCACGTCAATCGCGTAAGGCTTGATGATGCGATTGGCCGCAGCAATCATGTCGTCTTGGTTGAGTTTGCGCTGTGCCGCTTTTTCGTCGGGGCGAAGTTTGTCAAGTTCGACATACATGCGGAACATATGGCCACCCTCACGCGGCAAGATGAGCACATTGCCTTCGCTGGCAGAGGAGATCAAACACTTCTGGCGCACGTCGGGGAAATCGGTGTTGGCCAAAATGTCCATCACACCCCAAGCTTGGTGCGCNGCATCGCCATGCAACACACCGCCAATCGCTTTGCGCACAGCAGAGTGCGCACCATCGCAGCCGACCACATAGTTGGCGCGCACTGTACGGGTAGCGCCCCAGTTCAGACCACTGGCGTCCCGCAATGTCACGGTGACAGGATGATCGTCGGTGCTNGGGTCAATGCTCAAGTCAATCAATTCCCAGCTGTAGTCTGGCTCGAGTCGCGAGGGTGAATTTTTCATCACCTCTAAATACAACTCGTGCAAGCGCGCTTGGTTGATGATGATGTGCGGCATCTCGGAGCTGTCGTCCGCCACNTCTTGCACGCGGCCCACGCGTTGGATGTGTTCAGGGTTCTTGGGGTCGGGCATCCAAAACGCAGTTTGGTTGACCCAATAGGTTTCGCGCTTGACCTTGTCAGCAAACCCAAACGCTTGGAACATTTCCATCGTGCGCGTATTGATGCCGTCTGCCTTGCCCTTGATGATGTTGCTGGGCATGCGCTCGGTAATCATCGTTTGGATTTCTGGGAACTGCGCCAGCTGAGCGGCAAGGCATAAGCCCGCAGGCCCCGTGCCCGCAATCAGCACATCCACTTTTTCAGGCATAGGCTCGTTGACGCCACGGTTGCGTCGGTTGGGCGCTGCTGGCTTGATGTCAGGGTTACCGCCTCTAAATCCATTTTTGTAGAACTGCATGTCTTGTCTCCCGCAATTGAAAAAACACCGAAATTTCGGCACTGAGTAAATGATAACTGTACTTACTAATTTGTGTCAAGGCGGTATGTATGATGACCAAATTGACGTTCTCAGGGAAACACAGACATGGTCATCCACGACATGGCGGGCCACTTGATACGCCGCCTTCACCAGCAATCCACACAGCTCTTTGCCCAGCGCACCCAAGCGGCGGGGTATGACCTGACGTCGGTGCAATATGCGGCGCTAGATGCGATTGCCAACAACCCGCACGTCGACCAAGCGAGCGTGGCCGAAATCATTGGCTACGACCGCGCCACCATTGGCGGTGTGATTGAACGCCTAGACAACAAAGGCTGGGTGCGCCGTGTGGTGTGCGAGCAAGACCGTCGCTCGCGTGAGCTGTCGTTGACAGCCAAGGGCAACAAAATTTACTTGGCCCTACAGCCCATCGTGCATGAACTGCAAGCAGATATTCTTCAGCCCTTGAGCCAAGCAGAACAAGATCGTTTCATCAAACTGGCCCGGCAAGTGGTGTGGCACGACACGTCGGCCGAAGAGCGCTAAACAATAAAAATTAAACGTGC
>JGI25913J50563_1000069_pt1 | contig 17613 bp, 14 predicted proteins | sample LauGreSp1BDMLBSN_2_FD_50563 | JGI IMG/M metagenome (IMG submission 50563)
TGTGCGTCCCGAAGTAATTTGTCAATATTACCATTTACGGGCTTGTAAGTCAAATAAATCGTTGCTTTCATCTTTGGATACGAAATGGTAAAACCGCAATCTTTATCCTCTTTAATAACAGCCTCCGAATTCATATTGAAAGTAAATGGGCAATGATTTTCAAAAGCATCGTATTTGGCCACCGGATAATTCAATCGCAATTGACTTGGAGGTTTTGGCAATACTTCGTCCTTGCAACTCATTAGAAGCATCCCGCTAATCAGTAGTCCACAACTATAGTTTAATATCTTACCCATCAATGGTTACTTTTATCTGTTTAATTCTTTTTTTATCTACTACTTCAATGGTAAAAAGACAGTTTTCAAAAGGTATTTTTTGTCCTTTTTTTGGAAAATTTCCTAATATTTCTAGTATAAACCCGGCCAAAGTTTCTGCTTCTCCTTTTCTAATTTCAAATAATTCTTCGTTAACCGGAATAATTCGATAATAATCTTTTAGGTTAATCTTCCCTTCAAAAAGAAAATTTGTTGCATCAATTTGTGAATAATTAATGTTCTCTTCATCAAATTCATCGCTAATATCGCCAACAATTTCCTCAATTACATCTTCCAAAGAAACCAATCCCGAAGTGCCACCATATTCATCTACCACAATGGCCAAATGGCTTTTCATACTCTGAAAATCTTTTAACAAATCATCTAATTTTTTGTTTTCTGGCACAAAAAATGGTTCGCGAAGTAACGTCTTCCAATCAAAAACTTCCGAATTTATATGCGGAATTAAATCCTTAATAAAGAGAACGCCTTTAATATGATCTATATTGTCTTCGTAAACCGGAATTCGGGAATATCCTTTTTCAATAATTTTTGGAAGAATATCCGAAAAAGTTTCCTCAATTTCTACTGCAAAAATGTCAATTCTAGGACTCATGACCTGCTTGGTGTCGGTGTTTCCAAAGGAAACAATACCTTCTAGAAGCTTTTGTTCTTCATGGGAAGTGTCCTCGGTAGAAGTTAATTCTAACGCTTGCGAAAGATGGTCAATAGAAAAATTGGTCTTTTGTTTTCCTAGTTTTTCTTGAATAAAATTGGTTAGTCCCCTAAGAGGAATACTAATTGGCGACAATAATTTATTTAAAATCAATAAAGGATTGGCGATGAAACATGCAAATTTTATGTTGTTTCTACTAGCATATACTTTAGGAAGGACTTCCCCAAAAAGTAAAATTAAAAAAGTAACTAGCAATACTTCTACTAAAAATTTCACTGCCGGAATGGCTATCGTAGAAAATAATTTATCTAATGAAAAAGAGAAAAGAATTACCACCGCAATATGCAGAAAATTATTTGCAACTAAAATAGTGGCTAATAGTTTTTTGGGCTTTGCCAAAAGTTGGTTGATAATGNAATGTTTGGAAGGATTTTGTTGCGATAAATCGGTTAAATCCTTTTGGGATAAAGAAAACAGTGCAACTTCTGCGGCTGCAACCATTGCCGTACAGAAAAGCAAACAGCAAATTCCAAAAATTCCAATAAACAAATTGGAATCTAAATTAAAAAAAGTAAAACTGGGCTCTGGGTCCAAATTAAATAAAATTGGTTACTATTAAAAAGGTAAATCGTTCTCTATTGGAGCATTCATTGCGTCAAAGTTAGTGTTTTTTAGCTCTGATGCTTGCATTTGTTTGTTGGCTTCGGTATCTTTTTTAACGGTTAAAAAAGTGAATTCGGTAACTTGAATTTCAGTTGTATATTTTACTGAGCCATCTTCTGCTTGCCATTGACGCGATTTTATACGACCTTCTATATAAATTTTGTCTCCTTTAGAAAGATATTTTTCACAAATTTCTGCTGCTTTGTTTCGTACAACCAAGTTATGCCACTCGGTTGAGGTGATTTTTTCATTAGTTTGCTTATTTATATAAACCTCATTTGTTGCTAAAGAAAAGCGACCAATGCTGTTACCACCTTCAAAATAGTGCATTTTAACATCGTTGCCTAAGTGACCAATTAACATAACTTTGTTTAAAGTTCCATACATAAAAAAAGGATTTATAGTAAATCAAAAATACAAATTAAATAGAATATTTTTCAATAAAATTATAAATTACTATCGGAAAGGGATAATTTTTTAATAGATCTAAGGAAATTCCGTCATTAATTTTTTCCGCAACCGAAGCACGATAGAAATTAATATGTAATTTTTGATGGGATAGTTTATGTATTATTTGTTCGGGATTGTATACCGAAATTGAATCGATAGGGAAATCTAAAAACTTTTCCGAAATAGCTTTTGAAATTGTTTCAAAATCTAATTCTTCCTCGGCTTCAATCACCGGAAACTCATATAAGTTATGCCAAATTCCTTTTTCGGTTCTCTTATTAATTAGAGTGTTATTCGAATTATCTAAAAAAACTACATAGTTAAAATACCGATTGGTTACTTTGGTTTTCTTCAACTTTACAGGTAATTCTCCTACCTTTTTCTTTTGTAAAGCTGCGCAACTATTGTTAAATATACAATCATTGCAATTAGGATTTTTAGGCACGCACTGCAAGGCGCCAAACTCCATAATGGCTTGATTGAATAATGCTGGATTATTTTTGGGCATTAATTCTTTGGCTAAAGCCGAAAATTCTTTTTTGGCTCCAACCGATGAAATGTCGGTTTCAATATCTAGATAACGAGAAAGTACTCTAAAAACATTTCCATCTACCACCGGAACCACCTCATTAAAGGCAAAAGAAGCAATGGCAGCAGCTGTATATTCTCCAACCCCCTTGAGTTTTATAAGCTCATTATAATTGTTTGGAAAGTTTCCGTTCAATTCATAAGCAATTATTTGAGCCGTTTTATGCATGTTTCGTGCCCGGGAATAGTAGCCTAATCCTTGCCAAAGTTTTAAAACCTGTTCTTCGTCGGCTTGCGCCAAATGCAAAACGGTTGGAAAAGCTTCCATAAAAGTTAAAAAATAGGGTAATCCTTGTGCCACCTTAGTCTGCTGCAGCATAATTTCTGAAAGCCAAATAGGATAGGGATTTACAGTGTTTCGCCAAGGCAAATCACGCTTATTTTGTAAATACCAAGACAGTAAAGAGTTAGAAAAATCCATGTAAATTTATTGGGATGTAAAAGTAAATCTTTATGTGATTAAATTTTAATCTATTATCCTTGAAATATTGTTTTTTTAATTCCTATATTTGCACTCTTAAAAAAAATACAATAAATATTAAATACGAACGAAAATGACGAAAGCAGATATCGTAGCGAAAATTTCAGAAAAATTAGGGCTTGAAAAAGGAGATGTTCAATCTACAGTGGAAGCATTAATGGAAGAAGTAAAAGCATCATTAGAAAATGGTAATAATGTTTACTTAAGAGGTTTTGGTAGCTTCATCATCAAAACAAGAGCAGAAAAAACAGGTAGAAACATTTCAAAAAATACTACAATTAAAATTCCTGCACACAATATTCCTGCATTTAAACCTGCAAAAGTATTTGTAGAAGGAGTAAAAACTAAAACTGAAATTGCAGTTTAAAAAACTAATTTATTAATCCTAAAAAACTTATACCATGCCAAGCGGTAAAAAAAGAAAGAGACATAAGGTAGCGACGCACAAACGTAAAAAAAGAGCGAGAGCTAACCGTCACAAAAAGAAAAAGTAGTTTTAAACTACTTTTTTCTTTTTAAACGTTCATTGAAAAAGAATTTAAAATATAGAAATCAGAATATAGAAAACTGCTGTATAAAGCTTCATTTTATATTGGATGACCGTATTTTAAAATTCACCGGGTAATACCTGAAATAATGTTTAATCCATCCTTGCTGAAAAGTTTATGGTTTAGAGTTGTAAGTTTATGGTTGTTTAACTATAAACTACTAACAATAAACTACTAACACGAAGTCTGGATAAAAATTTACAACATGAATAAAGAATTAATCATCAGAAGTGGTGAAAATGCTGTAGATTTTGCCTTATTAAAAGATGGAAAACTAATAGAATTACACAAAGAAGAAGAAAAAGGAAGCAATTTTCTAGTAGGCGATATCTTTATTGCCAAAATTAGAAAACCAGTTCCCGGACTTAATGCGGCTTTTGTAAATGTAGGCTTTGAAAAAGATGCCTTTTTACATTACCACGATTTAGGCCCAGCATTACTTTCTTATTTGAAATTCATAAAACTTGTAAATACAGGTAAAATAAAAGATTTCTCCCTAAAAACCTTTCAGTTTGAAAAAGAAATTGATAAAGATGGTGCTATAGCCGATGTGCTAAACGCCAATCAATCTATTTTAGTGCAAGTGGTTAAAGAACCTATATCTACCAAAGGACCAAGAATAAGCTCTGAGCTTTCTTTTGCCGGTAGATTTTTAGTTCTTGTCCCTTTTTCGGATCGCGTTTCTATTTCACAAAAAATAGAAGAAAAAGAAGAAAAAGACCGATTGAAAAAATTGGTACAAGCAGTTAAACCAAAAGGATTTGGTGTTATTGTGCGAACAGTAGCCGAAGGCAAAAAAACAGAAGAATTAGAAAAAGACTTGCAGAATCTTATGAATAGATGGACTGCAATGTGTAAAAAATTACCAACTGCTCATCATCCGTCCAAAGTGTTAGGAGAGCTTAATAAAGCATCTTCCATATTAAGAGACGTTTTTAATGATACCTTTACTGGTATTCATATCGATGATGAAGAGTTGTACCAAGAAACAAAGGACTATTTAGCCGAAATAGCTCCTGACAAACAAAAAATAGTGAAGTTTTATCAGTCAAATGATACCCCACTATTTGAGAAATATCATATAGAACGTCAAATAAAAACCTCATTCGGACGAACCGTTTCTATGAGTAAAGGTGCTTATTTGATTATTGAACATACCGAAGCTTTACACGTTATTGACGTTAATAGTGGAAATCGTTCTAACAAAGCAACTAATCAGGAAGATACTGCTCTTGAAGTGAACATGATTGCCGCAGCAGAAATTGCTCGACAATTACGACTTCGCGACATGGGAGGTATTATTGTAGTCGATTTTATNGATATGCAAAACCCTGAAAATCGTCAGGTTCTATACAATTTCTTGAAAGAGGAAATGAGCGACGATAAAGCCAAGCATAAAATCTTACCGCCAAGTAAATTTGGTTTAGTTCAAATTACAAGACAACGTGTAAGGCCAGAAGTAAATATTGAAACAAGAGAAGAGAATCCAAATAATTTAAGCGGGGATGTAGATGCTCCAATTCAGATTATCGATAAGATTGCTTTTTCTCTTGAAAAAATAGTTAAAGACCATAATAATGTGAAACTTAACGTTCACCCATTTGTGGCAGCATATCTTAAAAAAGGGTTTCCATCGCTACGTGCTAAGTGGTTCTTAGAACATAAAAAGTGGGTAAAAATTATACCACGTGATGCCTATACTTATCTTGAATATCATTTTTTTGATAATAAAGGAAAAGAAATTAAATAAAGAAAAACCGCCTTTCGTGAGATTGGCGGTTTTTTGTTTTTAATACTAATCAGTTAGTTTAAACATTTATTCTAATTCATATTCTAGTCTAACGGTTATCCTTGCAGTTTTATTCTTGCTATAGGTGTCATTTATTCCTCCATAACTGTCTTCTTCNGTAGAACCTTGTCCAGTAATTTGAAAAACCCCCATACTAGCATTTTTTAATTTTCCAATTTTGCCATCTGCTGTATTCACTATTTTATTTGCTCTTTCACTTGCGTCTTTAGTAGCTTTTTCAATTAAGCTTTGCTTTAAACTTGGCAGATTGGAATAGGTGTATTGTATAGAGTTAGAAGATAATTCAATTCCAGAATTTATCAATTCTGACGTTTTATTAGAAACAGATTCTATTTTTTTCATCATTGTTGGATTTTTCTTAGCTGAAAAAACAATGGTTTGTGTAGCTTCATAGCCATCAAAAACTTGTTCAATTTGATTTAGATCGGAGTTGTTTGGGTTCTCTTTTCTTATTTCTTTATATTTTTTTTGAAAATTTACAGCACCAAAGCTAAATTCGGTTGAATTGAACCCTTTATTAATAAAAAAATCAGTCACTATTTTTTGATCCGAAACAATTTTAGAATAAGCCGTTTTAATGTCCAAACTATTAGTTGTAAAACTTCCAGACCAAAGTATTTCATCGGAAACAAAGTCTTTAGTGCCTAAACCGATTACAGAAATAGAATCTAAATTTTCATTCCTTTTTTTAAATGCCGATCCGAGAATCCAAGCAGTTAAAACAATAGCTAAACAAATAAGAAGCGATGATTTTATTTTAGTTTCCATAATTGTTGTTTTACATATAAATTTAGCAAAAATTGTCTAAAAAATGAACTATTTTAATTTCTTTTTTTAGCAAAAAAACGCTTCATTAAATCGGCACTTTCTTGGGCTAAAACGCCTTGTTTTACTTGGGTTTTGGGATGTAGTTTGGTTCCGAGAGTTAAAAAACCGCGCTGTTCGTCTCGGGCTCCAAAAACAATTTTGGAAATTTGACTCCAATATAAAGCCCCGGCACACATCTGGCACGGCTCTAAAGTGACGTATAAAGTACAGTCTTTTAAATATTTACCGCCAAGAAAATTGGCTGCCGCGGTGATGGATTGCATTTCGGCATGGGCGGTAACATCGTTCAGTAATTCGGTTAAATTATGGCTTCTGGCAATGACTTTGTTGTCAATGACAATGATAGCACCAACGGGGATTTCACCTTTATCAAAAGCTGTTTCTGCTTCCTGCAATGCCTTTTTCATGAAGTATTCGTCGGTGAAAATGTTTTCCATTCCACAAAAATAAGAATTCAATTTGTACATTTGCTACATGTCTGAAAATTTACTCCAATATATTAACAATCCAACCGATTTAAGAAAATTGGATGCTTCGCAATTGCCTCTATTGGCAAAAGAATTGCGGGATTTTATTATTGATGTGGTTTCTGTAAAAGAAGGACATCTCGGCGCTAGTCTTGGTGTTGTAGAATTGACTATTGCNTTGCATTATGTCTTTAATACGCCCGATGATTTATTGGTTTGGGATGTAGGCCATCAAGCCTATGGACATAAAATATTAACCGAACGAAAAAATAAATTTCATACTAATAGACAACTTGGTGGGATTTCGGGTTTTCCAAAACGTGGGGAAAGTGTTTTCGATACTTTTGGCGTTGGACATTCTTCTACTTCTATTTCTGCTGCTTTAGGGATGGCGATTGCCTCGCAATTGAAGGGGGAAGACAAACAACATATTGCAGTTATTGGAGACGCATCCATTGCTAGCGGAATGGCATTTGAAGGATTGAACCATGCCGGAGTGACTGATGCCAATTTGTTGGTGATTTTGAATGATAATGCTATCGGAATTGACCCGAGTGTTGGTGCCTTGAAACAGTATTTGACTTCGGTTAAAGATGGAAAAAATCCGAAGCAAAACAATATGATTAAGTCGTTGAATTTTGATTATTCAGGACCTATTGACGGACATGATTTACCTAAGTTGCTTTCAGAATTAGAACGCCTAAAAAAAGTAAAAGGACCAAAATTCCTTCATATAATAACTACCAAAGGGAAAGGTTTACAGCAAGCGGAAGAGGATCAAGTAAAGTACCATGCCCCTGGAAAATTTGACAAAATCACAGGGGAAATCCATCCTAAATCGGAAGGACACTTGCCTCCAAAATTTCAAGATGTTTTTGGGTTAACTTTAGTTGAATTGGCTACCAATAATCCGAAAATTATTGGAATTACCCCAGCAATGCCAAGTGGAAGTTCGTTGAAATTTATGATGGATGCTTTTCCAGATAGGGCTTTTGATGTGGGTATTGCCGAGCAACATGCGGTTACACTTTCTGCAGGAATGGCAACTCAAGGAATGGTGGTATTTTGTAATATATATTCTACTTTTTTTCAACGCGCCTACGACCAAGTGATTCATGATGTTGCATTACAAAATTTACCTGTGATTTTTTGTTTGGATCGCGCAGGATTGGTGGGAGAAGATGGTGCAACGCACCATGGCGTTTTTGATTTGACTTATTTGCGATGCATTCCAAACCTGATTGTTTATGCGCCCAAAGACGAGATTGATTTAAGAAATATACTTTATACTGCTTCGTTAGGATTGGAACATCCAATTGCAATTCGATATCCTCGTGGAAGGGGAAAATATCCAAGTTCTAAATACCAAATTTTAAATTCCAAATTCCAAACTATTGAAATTGGGAAAGCACATGAACTTGAAAAAGGCACTAAAACGGCCGTTTTATCAACAGGATTTATTGGAAACAATGTGACTTTGGCTTTGAATGAAATTTCCAATTCGAATACTATTGCGCATTATGATTTTGGATTTGTAAAACCATTAGATGAAAGTCTTTTGCATGAAATTTTCGCTTCTTTCGAAACTATTATCACAATTGAAGATGGTGTGATTAAAGGAGGTTTTGGAAGTGCAATTTTGGAGTTTGCTTCTGAAAATAATTACACTACTCCTATTAAAACACTTGGTATTCCGGATGTATTTATAGAACACGGAACGGTAGAGGAACTTCAAAAAATATGTGGAATAGATGTGGATAGTATTGTGGAATTACTCTTGAAATAAAAATAAAAAAGAATTTTGTAGACATAAAAAAAAGCGACTTAAAATATTAAGTCGCTTTTTTGTTAATCTAAACTAATTTTAGTTTTTCATTATTTTTTGGGTGAAGTTTAATGAATCTCCACTTACTTTAAGTATATACATTCCAGATTGAAGGTTGCTTAAGTTTAATGACTTTTCAGTATTGAAATCTTCGTTTCTGTACTCGTTTACAACTCTTCCGTTAATATCAATTACTTGAATAGTTACTTTTCCAACATAATTGTTAATTCTTACGTTAAGTAAGTTATTAGTAGGATTAGGATAAACTCGGAAAGAATCCTCATTTTCAAAGTAATTTACACTTAACAAACAATTTGGTCCAGGTGCAGGTTCTACAAAGTCTTCTGTTTGATCCAATGCATCTTCATTTGATCCAGAGGAAGCGTTAACTCCAACTCCTCTTCTTGTAAACGCATGCCATATTAAACAAAAATTTTGTCCTCCTGTGGTAGCTTGATCTGCAGCAATAAGTGTGTCTCTAAATTCAACTACAGTTGGGGAACATGGTTGAAGTTTTAATCCATCAATTACTAATCGCATTACTTTGTTATTACCACCTGTTCCGGTATAAGTATTTGAATCATGTCCATATTTGTTAATATAGTCCCAAGTTAAATCCCATAATACGGTTGCCATAAATTCTCCTCTATTATGACTTTCATCATCATTAGAGTCTACAAATGTTAATGGATTGATAGACATGTCTGTTGAATATGGGAAATTTCTTATTCCGTTACCTGTTGTAGGTTCACTGAATGCAAAAGTTCCAATTCCTTTAGGAGTTGCTCCAACATCACCAACTTTTAACTGCATCATTAATGCAAACCAATCGGACCATCCTTCTCCCATTTGCTCTGCATTATTTAAACAGCTAGTAGTTAGAGGTCCTCCTGTTAATCTATTAGATATACCATGACCATATTCATGAGCAATAATTCCGTTGTCTAAATCACCATCTGCATTTACAAAAGGGGCATAATCCGCAGGTAGTTGAAGTTTTACAGCTACAGGACCTAGTAACATTTGTGCTGCTAGCATTTCTCCAACAATTTTTGAAACACCAATTGCTGGAATCGTAATTGTAGCATCTGTTCCTGACATACCTAAAGCAACATCTACAGGGTCGCCATTAGCATCTAATACATCAATATTGTTGTAAACGATTACAGCAATAGCACCGGCAAGTTGCGCATTTTTTACTTTAACAGTAAAATTACACGGACTACCACCATCTGCTGCCGCCAATGATCTTCTTACTAATACAATCTTACCATTTAATGCAGCTGCATTTGTTGCTGGATCGCATGCATCTGCTCCATCAGCGGATCCAATATCTGGAGTTCCATCCTCATATAGTACTAAATCAGTTTGCAAAGATGCAGGTGCAATAGGTAAATCAACATGACCTGGACTAAATCCATTTTGTCTACTGATATAATTTCCTGCAATAGATGTAGGGTTAATTACAAATAATGGTTTTACATCTGGTGGAACATTCCAAATAAACATTTGCATTCTAGGTTTTGTACCATCTGGTTGCGTAGAAAAGTTTGCATTGTTATTTTGTGGTGTAGTGGCTGTTGAAGAATCCTGAGCGTCAGCCCATACAAAATCATTTCCTGTTGCACCAGAAACATGGTTGGTTTGTTGGAAATTACCTCCAAGTTCATTGAAACCNTATTGGTACCAAACGTCATGCATAATGTTATTCATATAGAATAAATTTGTTGCAGCCGCATCAATATAAGTGTTTGCAGCTACACCAGTTCCACCGTATGGATAGTCAAATAATAAACTAGACCCACCATTTGGAGAATAGCCATTTGCTGTAACAGTAGTTGAATGTGCTGATGGATTTGTACCAGTATAGTCGGATCTTGACCATACATTGTTTCCTCTAAGATAGGTGTATTTTGAAGATGCTATATTTCCAGTAATAGTATTGGTATCGTGCCACCCCTTTGGAGATGCAGTTGCGTTTTCTGGATTAGCAATAAGTTGTCTGGCGATGTGATTAGGGCTTTCATAATTAAAAGGAACAACTCTATAAGAGCCTCCTTGAACTTGAAAAGGTGCTAATACATTTTCTTGTTTAACAAAGTTATTAAAGAATGAGAAGTTGTTTTTCTTGGTGTGGTTAGAATGTAAATCAAAATTACAAGAAATCACCATATCCTCTTTTTTCAAGATTTCTCCTGTTACCGCGTCTACTCGGATACTCCATAAGTTTTTGTAATCTTGGGAATAAAAATTATAATCCCAAGCTAATTTAAATGAACCATTAATTGGTTGAAAAACTAATTCAGCTCTTACAGGGTCTTCTGTTAAGGCACCATTAGATAGTTTAAACTCTTTATCACTTATTGTTTCAATAATACTGTTTTGAGAATTAGCNATATTTAGATGCGCTAGAGCTTTATTAAGTCCTTGAATAACTGACAAACTTGGTGAAGTTGTATTTACTTTTTGACTAACATTATTGTAAAATCTATTTCCAGCATGAATTACTTCATTATTTTTTACCCAAACATTTGTTATTGCATTGAATATTTCAATTCCTTGATAACGTTGTTTGATATAATAATTAGTGATATTAGTAGATTCAGAACTGCCCGTGCTTTCAATAGTCCAGTCGCTAATGTCTTGATTAGTTAGGTTTAAACTCGTTTTGTTTCTGTTTAAATAATCTTGAATTTTTCCTTTGTTGTCTTGGGAAAATCCTATAACAGTAAACAAAATCATCAGTAGTGATGTAATTTTTCTCATGGTATTTTGTGTAATTTTTTTAATAGTGTAACAAAACTAATTTATTTTTAGGCTATTTGCAATTATTTTAACTGAAAATCAAAAAATTAACAAATTTTAGTCTGAAATTATTTGATTGTACAACACTGCTTTTCCATCGGTTAATAAAGAAACAAAATGACAAATTAANAACAACCTTTCGTAGAGACTTTCTTTTTCTTGATGGTGTTTTTCCGGAAGAATTTTCAATAGTAATTTATCATAATTAGTTGCTTTTCCATCATAGTTATTGTTGTAAGCAGTTATGAATTTATGCAATAAATTATTGATTATTTGGTAACCCGAAAGTTCTTTTTCAATCACCTCACGGCTTTGATATATGTTTTTTACGCTCAATTGTATGATGTCATCAATTTGTGCCTTGTATTTGCTTTTNTCCATCAATGCATACGGAAACGCTCCTTTTAAGATGGCTTCTTCATTTTCAATAAAAACTCGAACCGCATCATTTATTAAATTCCCAATTGCTAAAGCACGCAAATAACTAATCCTGTCTTCTTTAGTAGTAAGTGTTTGGTATTTAGCGGTGTCTATAGTGTCTTTTACTAGTTTTATCAAATATTCTAGAGCATAATCTTCGGAAACTAAACCTAGATTAATACCATCTTCAAAATCGATAATCGTATAACAAATATCATCGGCAGCTTCTACTAAATATGCTAGAGGGTGACGTTCGTATCCAATATCTTCGCCAGTTTTATTCGCGACTAATCCCAATTCTTCCGCAACTTCTTTGAAGAAATTTTTATCGGTTTGAAAAAATCCGTATTTTTTATCGGCAATATTAGAAGTTGGTTTTTTAGGCAAACTCTCTTTAGGATATTTCATATAGGCTCCAAGAACACCATAGGTCAATCGGATACTTCCTTCTATACCTGGTCTAGAACTCGTCAATACAGAAAAACCATTCGCATTTCCCTCAAAATCAATTAAATCTTGCCATTCTTTGCCGGTTAATTGCTCTTTGTATTTTTGTCCTTTCCCAATAGAAAAATATTCTCCAATGGCCTTTTCACCAGAATGGCCAAAAGGGGGATTACCTATATCGTGCGATAGTGCAGCTGCTGCAACAATGGCTCCAAAATCATTAGCCTGATAGCCATGTATTTCTTTTAAATGCGGATATTTTTCAATTATTTTTTTACCAACTAGTCTTCCAATGGAACGACCAACTACTGATACTTCTAAACTATGGGTTAGGCGTGTATGCACAAAATCAGTTTTTGAAAGCGGAATAACCTGAGTTTTATCTTGCAAACTTCTAAATGGAGCCGAGAAAATAATACGGTCATAGTCTACCTCAAATCCCAATCGGGTGTCGTCTTGTTCTATTCGTAAACGCTTGCTAGTATCGCCTTGGCGTTTTAAAGACAATAATTGTTCCCAGTGCATCATGGTTGCTGTTTTACTTTTTATCGTTTGCCAAAAAGAAATTTCTAGATTTCTTTGGATATTGGTTGTAGCTTTTATCACTAGGATTTGCAATTACCGTTTTAAGATTTATTTCATCTCCTAGTTTAAAACTTGCCACAGTATACTGATAATCTAATAAATATTCCCCACAAAAATAATTGCCGTTTTCGTCTTTTTCTATAATTCCTGTATAAACTCCTTTTTCTTTTGCCATTGTGTTTTAATTTGATTTCAAATGTACGAATTGAAATATAAATTTGCTAAAATAAAAAACAGCAATCTACAGATTGCTGTTCAATAAAAATTATAAAATTACTATACTACCAGAAAACAGTATATAAAGCAGCTGTAACGGCAACAATTACTAGCATTCCAACGGTAAATCCTGGTGACATTTTAAACATGGTTTTATCTACCTCCAAACCATTGGTTGGTAACCCTTTTTTTGCTTCAAACATACTAATGAAATACATTCCGATAATACATATTAGGAAAACAAATCCCATTCTATCAATAAACGGAATTTCAAAAACGCCATTGGCATTTTGTACTGCAAATCCAATCGGGTTTAAAAAAGCTAAATCCACAAAAGCAGGCATAAATTTGAATATAATGGAAAGTATAAAACCTCCAATAGTGGCAAACAAAGCAGCATTGGAAGTAGTTTTTTTCCAAAAGAATCCTAAGATAAACATAGCAAAAACCCCCGGACTTACAAATCCAGTATATTCTTGAATGTATTGAAAGCCTCCTTTTTTATCAATTCCTAAGAAAGGTGCTACCACAACCGCAATTACCATTGCCGTAACAATGGTCAATTTTCCAATGCGTACCAATTTCTTTTCATCGGCATCGATATTCAATTTGGTTTTATAAATATCCAAAGTGAAAATTGTTGCAATACTGTTGGCTTTTCCGGCTAACGATGCCACGATAGCGGCTGTTAAAGCGGCAAATGAAAGGCCTTTTAATCCTACCGGAAGTAAGTTCAATAAAATAGGATAGGCTCTGTCAGGATTTACACTTCCGTCTTGTAGCATTTCCGTATGAAAATGTCCGTTTTGATACAATACAAACGCTGCAATTCCGGGTAAAACCACAATAATTGGCATTAACAATTTCAAAAAAGCAGCAAATAATATACCGCCACGAGCCGTTTTCAAGTCGGCACCCAAAGCACGTTGGGTAATATATTGGTTACATCCCCAATAATTCAGATTGATGATTAACATCCCGCCAATTAAAACCGAAAGACCTGGAAGATCCATATAATTAGGATTGGACTTATCAAAAATCATGTGAAAATGATCCCCTGCTTTTTCTCGCATTAAATTAAACCCATTAAGAACTCCTTCCGAACCGAATTCGGTTGCCACCAAATTTAAGGCTAAATACGTAGTAATCAATCCGCCCAAGATCAAGAAAAACACCTGAATCACGTCGGTATATCCAATAACTTTCATACCACCAAGAGTAATCATAACGGCAAAAATGGCTAAGAAAACCATACAAAAAGTAAGGTTCAAACCGGATATACTACTGATGGCTAAAGCACCCAAATATAAAATGGAAGTTAGATTTACCAATACATAAAGTAAAAGCCAGAACACCGCCATTATCATCGCCACATTACTGTTGTAACGTTTGTTTAGGTATTGCGGCATGGTAAAAATTTTGTTCTTGAGGTAGACAGGCATGAAGAAGACCGCCACAATTACTAAGGTTATGGCAGCCATCCATTCGTAAGTAGCGATGGCCAATCCCATTTTGAAACCGCTACCACTCATTCCGATAAATTGTTCGGCACTAATGTTACTGGCAATTAAAGAGGCACCAATTGCCCACCAAGTAAGCGATCCTTCGGCAAGAAAATAATCTTTACTACTAGTTTGTTCTTTCTTTTTTCGATTGTAAATCCAAAATCCGTATCCTACAATTATTATGAAATAAAGAAAGAATACAATATAGTCTTTGGTGGCTAGTGTTTGCATTGGTTAGGTGGTTTATTGGTTAATTGTTTATTTTTTTTACTATTAAGAAATTAAGGCTTAATGAATCTTAATTTCTTAATGGTTTAAATTTATTTAAAGATGACTATTCTTTAATTATCTCTTTTTGTAATGAATATCCGATAATTCTCTTAAAATTTTTGCGCTTTGTTCTGGGGAGATATCGCGTTGGGCTTCCCCGAGCATTTCATAGCCAACCATAAATTTTTTTACGGTGGCACTTCGCAGTAAAGGTGGATAAAAGTGCATGTGAAAATGCCATTCGGGATGCGAAATTCTATCGGTTGGTGCTTGATGAATTCCAGAAGAATAGGGGAAAGACGCGCCAAAAAGATTGTCGTATTTTACCGTAATTCCTTTAATGATTGCAGCAAAAGCAGTAGTTTCTTCTTTACTCATTGCAATGATATTACCAAAATGTCNTTTACTAATAACCATAGTTTCATAAGGCCACGTGGCCCAAAACGGAACCAATACCACAAAATGTTCGTTTTCCATAACGATGCGTTCTTGCAATTTTAATTCTTGTTCTAAATACTCTTTTAGCAAACTTGTTTTGTTTTTTTCGTAAAACGAACGCAAGTTTTTCTGGGTTTTTTCCACTTGCGTCGGAATTGACGATTGCGCCCAAATTTGACCGTGCGGATGCGGATTACTGCAACCCATTACGCTTCCTTTATTTTCAAAAATTTGAACATAATTAATGAAATCGTAACTTCCTAAAATGATGTATTGTTCTTTCCAAGTAATTACCACTTTTTCAATTTCTGAAACTTCCATTTCTGGCAAAGTCAAATTGTGTTTAGGCGAAAAACAAATCACTTTATTGATGCCTCTTTCGGGTTTTAATTGGAATAACGAATTGGAAGGATTTTCAAAAGCAATTTCCTCTTTTAATAAGGCCGAAAAATCATTTTCAAAAACATAGCAATCCGTGTAATTTTCATTTATTANTCCATTGGAACGAACATTTCCNGCACATAAATAGCAATTTTCATCGTGTTCCGGACGATTGTCTTCGGTAACTTTTTCGTTTTGACCTTGCCACGGGCGTTTAGCACGNTGTGGCGAAACTAAAATCCATTCCTCTAACAAAGGATTATATCTTCTGTGTGGATGCTCGTTAGGATTGAATTTTTTCATTTTATGTTTCTTTTCCTATCAGGTTTTTTAACCAGAAAGGTATTATTATTTATTTTTATTAAACCTAATNGGTNAATAACCTGTTAGGATTTGAAAACCGTTAGGATTTATATTCCATTGTCCCTTTCGAAATTTTCACTTTATACGATTTTAATTCGATGCCAAAAGCAGTTCTGTATTGTTCGGATATTTTTTGGATAAGCTCCTTTTCAGAACCTTTTTCTACTAAATTTATGGAGCAGCCTCCAAATCCGCCCCCCATCATTCGTGCTCCTAAAACTGTTTTTTCATTCTGAACGGCATCCACTAAAAAGTCGATTTCGTCACAACTCACTTCATATTCTTTGGATAAACCGCGATGTGTTTCGGTCATTAATTGTCCTAATTTTATGAAATCCGAATCTTCAAGTGCAGCTACAGCATCTTGAACCCGCTGGATTTCTTTTACCACAAAAAGGCATCTTTTAAAAAGGACTTCGCCTAATTGTTCTTGCAATTCCAAAACCATCGTTGCAGTACAATTTCGGTAGGTTTTTACTTCTGGAAAATGTTTTTTTAAGAGTGCCAATCCTTGTTCTACTTCGTTTCTTCGGTCGTTATAACCCGAAGTTAAATGGGTGTGTTTTACATTACTATCCAATAAAAGTAGCGAATATTTTTTAAAGTCGGCTTTGTGGTATTCATAGGCTAAAGTAGTGCAATCCAATTTAATTACTTTGTTTTTCTTCCCAAAAACCGAGGCAAATTGGTCCATAATACCACAATTAACGCCCACAAAAGTATGTTCCGATTTTTGTCCGATAAGAGCAATTTCTTCTTTGGTTAAACCTAAATTAAATAGTTTGCTCATGGCATAACCAACACCACATTCTAATGCTGCTGATGACGAAAGTCCTGCTCCCATTGGGATGGTGCTACTGAACACAAGGTTAAACCCTTGCATTATAGCGTCTTTTTCTTTCAACTGATGTAAAACGCCAAGAATGTAATTCACCCACATTGTATCGATGGGTTTTAGTGCGTCGTTAATATCAAATTTATAAGTTTCATTTAAATCTTTAGCGATGATAGCACATTCTGAATTTTGATTTTTAGAAATGGCGAAACAGATGTATTTGTTGATGGCTGCTGGTAATACAAAACCATCGTTATAATCAACATGTTCGCCAATAATGTTGATTCTTCCTGGGGAAAGGAAAATATATTCAGGTTTACTTTGAAAATTGTTTTCAAAATGTTCCGTGGTATGTTGTATTAATTTCTTTTTCATAGTTAATGATCCTGCAAGGTTTTCAAAACCTTGTAGGTTTTTATATTATTGTGGATTTTATATTATTGTGGATTTTATATACCTACAAGGTTTTGAAAACCTTGCAGGATGTGAAAATATTTTTATTTCTTTTGATGAATACTAACTGTTGCTGTGATTAGGCTGCTAGATTTTACTTCCAATTTCACCTCTCCAATGGTCTTCCCAGCCTGAATTAGCACTTGACATTTCCCGTTAAACGCACTTCTTTGCCAAGAACCATCCGCACATTTATCGGTTTCGTGCGAACTTGGATCGCCATTGCCAACCCCAATAATTTTGGC